>Ga0214923_10000171_pt1 | contig 98485 bp, 119 predicted proteins | sample LL1510_MetaG_FD_177993 | JGI IMG/M metagenome (GOLD analysis project Ga0214923, IMG submission 177993) | Freshwater microbial communities from Lake Lanier, Atlanta, Georgia, United States - LL-1510 | ecosystem: Environmental > Aquatic > Freshwater > Lake | place: USA: Georgia | collected... | reverse complement strand
TCCACAAGTGATACCAAATTCACATATATCGTCATTGTTAAAAAAAATATATTATGGGAAATATCCTGATATATATAAATAAAAAAGGGGTTATTAAACCCCTTTTTTTACGATTAAAATTTCGTGTGAATCTTTAGTTGATTTACCTCCATTTTGTAATCTATTTTTACCTATACGTTTTTCTCCGTTACCCATTGAGTATGTCCATTCTGGGTAATAAAAATCAAAACCTTTATACAATTCCCTAATTGTTTCACAATTATTATATGAAAGAACAAAATCCCCTTCATGTTCTAATAATAAATCTCTTAATAATTCGTGATTAAAACCTGAATGATGGACATCAATTTCTTTTCTTGGATACATTCCTTTGTGCATTTTATTATCGGAATCTTTTTCTAAAAAATATGGTGGATCTAAATATAAGAAATCATTTTTATGTTGTGGTATAGATAACTCAAAAGGTAATAATTTAACATCTAAGTTAGGACATTTAAAATTATTAACATTATTAATCATTCCTTCCCATTTTTTAGGGTCTAAATACACACTACTTCCCCATCCTAAAAATGATGGACCATAAGAACAATTATGACTAAAATAATAGTATGTTGCTAATGTTAAATCATCTAAAGAAATTACATTATCTCTTTTATAGTGATCCGTACTCCAATTTTTTAAAAGTTCTTGGGTGTTTGTTGTTCTAAATAGTAATTCTTTTATTTTATCATACTCATCCATCGTAGGTTCAATTTTTTTCATCTCATCTGATAAACCTTTTGGGTTGGATAAAAGAGTTTGCCAAAAATTAACTAATTGATCGAAAATATCATAACCAATAACTGTCTTATTTAAATTACCTGCCCAATGAACTTCTAATGAACCACCACCAATAAAGGGTGATACTATTTTATCATAATCCGTAATAAATGGTGTAATATGTTTAATTGCTCTGGATTTACCACCAGCATATCTAATAATTGTTTTCATATTAAAAATATATGGTTTGGTGATATAAAAACATAGATATAGTTAATATTTATTTTTACTAACCTTATACTTATATATGTGGTATGAAAAATAACGAAATTACGGGAGAACAAAAAAACAACCCTGGCAAGATCAAGATGTTGGTGACAACTATTGATGGTGCTGGGGTTTAATATTTATTTATTTCATATAATATAAAATTAATTCCTTTATTTATATATTCTTTCTCCCATACGGTTAATACGTTAAATCCATTATTTAAACCCAATAATATTTTTTGTTTGTCTTTTTCCCATAATTCTTTTGCGGTTTTATTTAATTTTTTATTAAAATAGTTTTCATTATACATTGTTGGGTTACAATGAAAATAATTACCATTATACTCGATAAGTAATTTTTTACTTGGAATATAATAATCAAAAGGCTTTGTTGAAATATAAAAAGTTGATATAATATCAGGGTATATTTTTTTTAATTCGTTATAAATATATGCTTCAGTTTTAGATTTTAATCTATATTTTGTTGTATTTTTAACCCATTTATCTTTAACTTCTGGTTTATTCATACTGTTATTTTTACCACAAGCCTTACCTTTCCTATTTTTAGATATTTTTTTTAATGTAGTTTTATTATGTTTTTTACCGGCAAAAGGATTACCGGATCCTGTTTGAGATATTACTTTACACTTATGACATTTAACATTATTTTTTATTGATGTTTTTATGTTTCTTAATAAGTAAGATTTAGCGTTTTTTTGTTTTCCATCAGTAGAGTGTATTATTTTATCACCACAAATAGGACAATTTCTATCTGCGTAATACCTACCATTTTTGTATATTATTTCTATATCCATTATATTATGAAATCTTCATTTATTTTATTGTTTTTTAATAAATCCCTATAAATTAAATGTTCGATATACTTAGATTTATTCTTATGTAATTCACCCATAATCTTATCTAATTCAGGGTTTAAAGTTATACTCACCTTAACTTTCTTTTTTTCATCTTCTATTTTATTTCTCATATTATATAAATACGTAAAAAAAATAAAAAAACAAGATTTTTATAGTATTTTTTTATAAATATTTATTTTTACTGGTGTCTTAATTATATATGTGGTATGAGTAAAATTAAAATGTTGGTTACAACAATTGATGGGGCAGGTGTAGGTGCTTACAGAATGAGATGGCCTCATGTCCATCTACAAGAAATGTTTCAGAATGATATCCATATAGATATTATTGATATATCTGACTTTACAGATATTACAAAGTATAAAGATTATAATATTATATTCTGTCATAGAAGTTTAACACCTGATATTGGGGCTACTCCTGAAATATATAAAAGATTAAAACAACAAAATCCAAATCAAATAATTATTGGTGATATTGATGATCATTGGTTGGTTGATCCATCACACGGATTATATCAAATAGTAAAATTTCAACAAATAGATAAAAAAATAGTTGAGAACTTAAAGATTTTTGATTATGTTACAACAACAAATGAATATTTTGCTTCTAAGATAAGACAATATAATAAGAATGTGGTAATATTCCCTAACGCTATTAATCCAAGAGATAGACAATTTATTCCAAATAGAGAAGAAAACGATAAAATTGGTGTAGGTTATTTAGGTGGTTCATCACATTTAAAAGATTTACAATTATTACACGGTGTAACAAATGTTTTATCAGGTGATAATAATGTAATAAGTAAAATACAATTTGTGTTATGTGGTTTTGATTTAAGGGGGACAAAAACAACCATAAATGCTCAAACAGGTGAGCAAATGCAAGAACCAATTAAACCACACGAAACTGTATGGTATGATTATGAAAAGATTGTAACGGATAATTATAATATAATTTCACCACAATATAAGAATTACTTAGAAAGATTTACTCAAGGTAATTTTGATGATAAGAATGAACCATATAGAAGAAGATGGACATTACCAATTAACAAATATGCTACAAACTATAACTACTTTGATATATCGTTAGCACCATTAGTGGAAACTGAGTTTAATAGGGTTAAATCATCCTTGAAAGTAATGGAAGCGGGTTTCCATAAAAAAGCGTTAATTGCGTCACATATTGAACCATATTCAGAAGATATTATTGATGGTAAGAATGGGTTTTTAATTGAACAAAAAAGAAGTCATAAAGATTGGCATAAAACAATTAAGAAATTAATTAATAACCCAGAACAAATAAAAGATATGGGTGAAGCGTTATATGAAACTGTAAAAGAAAAATATAACTTAGATTTTGTATCAAAAAATAGGATGGAATTTTATAGATCGGTATTGAAATGAGAACTATAAATCAATACATTATTGAAAACAAACGGAAAGTTAAATTAAATTTAAGAACTGTTAATGTTAATGTTGGTGCTCGATCAATTAGAGTGATTTGGACACCTGAAATGGTTCAAGATATTTCTGCGTTTCATAATATAGATGCTGAGGCTGAATTAACAAGGTTGTTAAGTGAAGAATTAAGTGGAAATATTGATAATAATATTATTAGAAACCTATTAAATAATGATTTACATTAATGAATTTTTTTTAATTAAAACAAGTACTTTTTATAATTTTTAACTATTTATATATAGAATGTTAAAATCATATAAATATAGATTATACCCTAATATTAACCAATCCGAATTGTTAAATAAACACTTTGGATCTGTTAGATTTATCTATAATTGGGCTTTGGGTAAGAAAATTAAAGCGTATCAGAATGAAAAACAAAGATTAACTAAATTTGACTTAGATAAACAATTAACTGAATTAAAAAAACAAGAAGAATATTCATGGTTAAAAGAAGTTAATTCACAAGCATTACAAGCATCTAATAGACATTTAGATATTGCTTTTACTAATTTTTTCAGAAAACAAAATAGTTTTCCAAAGTTTAAATCAAAGCGTGATAATTATCATAGTTTTGAGATACCACAATCTATTATATTAAAAGATAATAAATTAATAATACCTAAGTTTAAAGAAGGTATTAACATTAAAATAGATAGACCTCATAATGGTGAAATAAGACAAGCGACAATAAGTAAAACACCCACCGGTAAATACTTTGTGAGTATATTATGTGAAACAAATGAAAATAATAAACCTAAAAATAGTATAACTGAAGAAACAACAATAGGTATTGATTTAGGTATAAAGGATTTTATTATTACTTCTAATGGTGTTAAATATGAAAATCATAAGTTCTTAAATAAATCATTAAAGAAATTAAAAAGAGAGCAAAGAAAATTAAGTAGGAAAGTAAAAGGTTCTAATAATAGAAATAAACAAAGAATAAAGGTTGCTAAAATACATGAAAAAATAAGCAATCAGAGAATAGATAATATTCATAAAATATCTTCTAAACTAGTTAGTGAAAACCAAACTATTTGTATAGAAGATTTAAATATAAAAGGAATGGTTAAAAACCATAAATTAGCCAGATCAATAAATGATGTATCTTGGGGGATGTTTTTAAATATATTACAATATAAGTCCGAATGGAATGGGGTGAATATATTAAAAATAGGTAGATTTGAGTCTAGTTCTAAGATGTGTTCATGTGGTGTAATAAATAATGACCTCACATTAAAAGATAGGGGATGGACTTGTAATAGTTGTGGGACAACACATGAAAGAGATGTATTGGCGGCTAATAATATAAAAAGATTTGCGTTAAACGCACTAAGGTTGGATCAACCTGAAGTAATGCCTACGGAGAGTAAGTCATTAGACCCTCATAGAAGTAGGAAGCCTAAACCATCTTTAGTGGTTGGGTAGTTCATAGTAATGAGAACAATAAAACAATATAATACACAACGAAAGTTAAGAAATGTGTTAAACAATGAGTGGGAACCTGTATTAAGAAATGCTGGCGTATTAAATACTGGTTTAGTATTTGCTCCATATATACCGACTCAATTAGAACCGGTGATGAGTATTAGTAGTAGATACTCATCCGTTCAGGTAAATCCTAATAATTATGGTGTTGTCCAAATGCCAAATGTAAATGGAAGGGTATTTGTATGAGAAGTTTAAAAAATTTAATAGGTGGGAAAAAACCTTTAATTGATATAAATACGGGTGTAATTGATTTACACTATAATACCAACCTAACTATTGATAATTATATAGTTAATGGTGGGAATAATGGTAGGATTTATAATCAAATAAATTATGATAATATTAACACTAATACAATTACAAATGGTGGTATTGTGTTTAATAATTTACCTATCAGTCCAATAGGATTAACAGAGGGTAGTGTGTGGAGAGATGGTGAAGGTATTTTAAGAATTGTTTGATTTTATAGACATTTTTTACTACTATTAAGTAATGACAAAAACATTAGTGGTAGATGGTAATTATCTATTAAAAAGGGGAACTAAAGGGGCTAAAAATATTATCTTTAATGAAGATAAGATAGGTGGGTTATATCAGTTTATCATCACAATAAAGATGATGATAAATAAGATATACCCTGATAAAGTGCTAGTTTTCTGGGACGGATCCAACTCCAAAGATTATAGAAGAACATTTTACCCTGAATACAAAATACAACGAGAAGAGATAAACAATAAAATTGATAAAGACTATCAATTTAACATTCAAAAAATTAAATCCCAATATTATTGTGAAGAATTATATTTAAGACAATTTGAAGATGAAGGGTCTGAGGCTGATGATACCATTGCTTATTATTGTTTAAATACTCCAAATGAACATAAATATGTTTATACCGGTGATAGGGATATATTACAAACAATTAGTGAGAATACTGAAGTTTATTTAGCGGATAAAAGAGATTTCATAAATAAAAAAAATTGGAGTAAGTATTTAGATTATCATTATAAAAATATATGTTTAGTAAAAGTTTTAACAGGTTGTAATTCGGATAACATAGCAGGTGTTTATGGTATGGGTGAAGCAACATTATTTAAGTTATTTCCAGAGTTAGTAAAAGAAGAAAAAACATTAGAATGGGTATTTGAAAAAGCAAAACAATTATTACCTGAATCGAGAGGTAGAGATGCTTCAGTATTAAGAAATCTCATTAACGGAAAATCAAAACACGGTGTGATGGGTGAAAACCTATATATAACAAATCAAAAGATTATTGATTTAAGCCAACCTTTGCTAACTGATAACGTAAAAGAACGGATTGATGATGAATTAATAAATGGTGTTTTAAATCCTGATGGTAGGGATTATAAAGTATTAATGAAACAGATGATAAATGATGGTATCTATTCATATATGCCAAAATCAGATTTGGGATTCATTGATTTTTTTAAACCATTTTACATAATCATGGAAAAAGAAAAAAAATTATATAAAAAAGCAATATTATGAGAGTAAGATTTAAAAAATTAAGTGAAAAGGCGGTAACACCGAAGTATGCGAAACCTGGTGATGCTGGTATGGATATGGTGGCGACATCATTAGTCAAGAGTGAAGTGTTTTATGAATATGGTACAGACATTGCTGTTGAGATACCTGAAGGTTATGTTGGATTAGTATTTCCGAGATCATCAATTAGTAAAACAAAACAAATATTAGCGAATCACGTTGGGGTTGTAGATTCAGGTTATAGGGGTGAAATCAAGTTTAGATTTAAGAAATTGGATTGGGATAATGGTGAAGTGTATGATGTTGGTGATAAGATTGGACAATTATTAGTTATACCTTACCCAACTATTGAATTAGAAGAGGTGAGTGAGTTAAGTGAAACTCATAGAGGTAATGGAGCATTTGGCTCGAGTGGAAAGTAAAACAAGTTTAACAATTAAATATAAATAAAAAATGAGTATCGGAAACGAAAAATTCAAGACACGATTTGAGTTCGTGTTAAAATTGAACAAAGACATTATTGTTCAAAGATTCTTTAACGTAAGAAAGTTTAATGAAAAAGCCACAAGAAGTTTGTATATGAGAGATACGACTAATGAAGTGGTAGGTATCATTAAAAAAGGTATTATGAAGAAGAGTATTGATCACCTTTGGAATAATTATGACCCATATGGGTTTTATTATGACGATGATGGTGAAATCGTAATTAAGGATATACCAAAGTATAATCTTAATGACATTAAAGACAACTTTACATTAACTGTAAAGGTAGATGGTAGACCTGTATCAGAAACTATATTTTCTGGTTATGGATTATGTATCCCTATTTTCTTTGAAAGTGGACAAAGAATTAGATACATTGTAGATATTAAAGATTCTATTTCCACAATAATTTCAAGGCTACAAAACGCTTTACAATATACAGAAGAGGAAGAATAATATGGGTGATAAAGAAAATTTTGGGTATTTAGGTGATAGCTTCCAATCTAAAGTTCTGGCTCAGATATTTACTGATAGAACTTTTGGTGAAAACTACATTAATATAATCGATCCAAAATATTTTGATAATCAATATTTTAGGGTTATCACTCAATATGTTAAGGAGTATTATGTTAAGTATGACGCTATCCCTACGGTGGATGCTATTGAAAACATCATCAATTCGGAGGCATCATCAGAAGTAACTAGAAGAGTTCTTGTTGATGAACTTGAGGGTGTTAAAAATGTTGAATTGGCTGATAGTAGTTTTATTCAACATAAAGTAATCAATTTTTGTAAACAACAAGAATTAAAGAAAGCTATTCAGAAGGTTCAAAAGATACTTGAAAAGGGTGATTTTGAATCGTATGATAAGTGTGAAGATATTATTAAAAAAGCTATTAACATATCAGAGGATAAAGATAATGGTGAAGATGCTTTGGATAATATTGAGAATGTATTAGATAATGATGAAAGAAAACCATTACCATTTGGTATAGGTGGTTTTGATAGATCCACTGGTGGTGGATTAGGTTCGGGTGAAGTTAGTTTAGGTATCGCACCATTAGGAACAGGTAAATCCACTTGTGCTACTAAGATAGCAAATACAAACTATAATTTAGGTAAAACAGTATTACATATTTTCTTTGAGGATAAGGTTAGGGATATTAAACGTAAACATTACGCTTGTTGGACAGGTATTCCAATCAATGATTTAAAAGAAAATAAATCAGCGGTTATTGAAATAATTGAGGGTATTAAAGGTAAAGGTAAACTTGTATTAAAGAAGTTTCCTTCATACGGAACAACCTTTGAAAAAATCCGTAATTGGGTTAAAAAACAAAGACAAAACAATATTATACCTGATATGATTGTTATTGATTACTTAGATTGCATTCAATTATCGGAAGAAAGTTGGACAGCTGAAGGTGTATTGGTAAGACAATTTGAAACACTCGCAGAAGAATTTAAAATACCTATTCACTTATTCACTCAAGGTGGTAGACAATCAATCGGACAAGAAATTGTTACATCTGATATGGGTGGTGGCTCAATTAAGAAATCACAATTCGCTCATTTCTTATATTCTATTGGTAGAACAATGGAACAACAAGAAAGTGGTAGGGCTAATTTATCAATTTTAAAGAATAGATTTGGATCTGCTGGTGTTGTATTTGAAAATGTTTTATTTGATAACGGATCAGTTCAAATTGATACCGATAATAATACAGAAGAACTTACTTTTTTAGGTGTCGAAAACAAAAAAGAAGAAAAGAAAAGAAATAGAATTAACGACATTCTACAAAAAAAACAGAAAGAAAAAGTTACAGATGACGAAGAAACGTTCTAAGGAAAAAAACATTTTCCCCCAATTATATATAACTCCCTAATATTGATTTTGTTAGGTTTTTAATAAAAAATAATTGGGGGATTTTTTATTTTACCTTGTATTTTTTCTAAAAAATTACATATTTATAAAAACAATAAAATAATTAAAAAAGAGATATAAAAAATGAGTAAAAATGGACTTCAATTGGCGAGTGATTTAAAATATTATTTAGATTATTCGAGATGGATTGATGATGAAAATAGGACTGAGACTTGGGAAGATTCGGTTAACAGGGTAATGAGCATGCATAAAACAAAGTATGCTAAATTTTTAAGTAACCCAAGATTTGTAGAATTATTTGAAAAAGCGGAAGGGGCTTATAAAGATAAGTTAGTATTGGGATCTCAAAGAGCGTTACAATTTGGTGGTGATCCAATTATGAAACACAATGCGAGGTTATATAATTGTACAGCGACTTATGTTGATAGGGTTAGAAGTTTTCAAGAAATAATGTATTTGTTATTATGTGGTTGTGGTGTTGGATTTTCGGTTCAATATAAACACATAGGTAAATTACCTAATTTAGTAAAAAGAACTAAAGGAACGAAAACATTTGTTGTTCCTGATTCTATTGAAGGGTGGAGTGATACTTTTGGTATTTTAATATCTTCATATGTGGAAGAAGGAAAAGAAACACCATTTCCTGAGTATCAAGGGTACGAAATTAGATTTGATTTAAGTTTAATTAGACCTGCGGGTTCTATGATTAGTGGTGGATTTAAGGCTCCTGGTCCTGAAGGATTAAGAAAATCATTATTAAAATGTGAAGAATTGATTGAAAGAAACTTAAATCAAGGTGTTAATGTGATGAAACCTATTATGGCTTATGACTTCATTATGTATATGGCGGATGCTGTATTATCTGGTGGTGTAAGAAGAAGTGCTACAATTTGTTTATTCTCACCTGAAGATGATGAAATGATGAATGCTAAGGTTGGTAATTGGTATTATGAAAATCCACAAAGAGGTAGATCTAATAATTCAGCGGTAATCAACAGAAACACCACAACAAAAGAACAATTTAATAAGATATTTACGTCAATTAAAGATTTTGGTGAGCCAGGTTTTTATTTTGTAGATGATGAAGATCAAGTAACAAACCCTTGCGTTGAAATTGGTTTATACCCTCAAATTGAAGGTTTAAGTGGATTTCAAGGATGTAACTTAACTGAAGGTAATGGTGGTATGTGCACAACAGAAGAAAAGTTTTATGAAGCTTGTGAGTCTTTAGCTATCTTAGGAACATTACAAGCAGGTTACGCTGATTTCCCATACTTAGGTGAAGTGACAGAAGCTATTTTTAGAAGAGAAGCTTTGTTAGGTTGTTCATTTACAGGTTGGATGGCTAACCCACATATTATGATGAATCCTGAAATTCAAAGAAAAGGTGCTGAGATAGTTAAAAAAGTAAACCAAGAGTTGGCTGAAATTATCGGTATTAATCCAGCGTCAAGAACAACTTGTGTTAAACCATCAGGAAATGCTTCGGTATTATTAAAATCACCTTCAGGTTGTCACGGAGATCACGCACCAAGATACTTTAGGGTAATGCAAATCAATAAACAATCAGGTATTGGTAAATACTTAAATGAAGAACATTCGTATTTAATTGAAGAATCTGTATGGAGTACTAATAAAACAGATTATGTGGCATATATTCCAGTAATTGCTAATAAGAACGCTAAGTTCAAGAAAGATTTAGTTGGTATGAATCAATTAGAAGTGGTTAAAACAATCCAAAACAATTGGGTTGAGTATGGAACAAATCACGAAAGAAATGTTCAACCATATTTAAGACATTCAGTTTCTAATACAGTTGAATTAGATTACTCTGATTATGATGTGGTAGAAGATTATCTATTTAACAATAGATTTGAATTCGCGGCAGTATCATTCTTACCTTTAACAGGTGATAAAGATTTCAACCAAGCACCATTTACATCGGTATTATCGGGTGAAGATTTATATGATAAATATGATGATGCAGCTTTCTTTGCTTCAGGTTTAATTGTTGATGGATTACACGCTTTTGATGGTAACTTATGGGAAGCTTGTGATTATGTAAATAAGAGAGATTTGAAATTACAAGGAACAAGAGTTGAAGCTTTAATCAAGAAAGATTGGATTAGAAGAGCTAAACAATTTGCTAAAAGATTCTTTAAAGGTGATGTTAAAGAAATGATATTATGTATTAAAGATTTACATTTATATCATAAATGGGTTAGAATTAATCGTGAATTAAAACAAAGAGATTTTGATTTTAATGAAGCAATTAAACAACCTGAATATGTTAATATGGATACTATGGGGGCTGTATCTTGTAGTGGACCTAATGGATGTGAAATACCAGCAGACATAATGGAAGCAATGAAATCTTCAATAACTTCTTAATATATTAAAAGGTGGGGAAACCCACCTTTTTTATTGCATTAATCTAACACATTCAGGTCCAATACCCCTTTCAATTGATTCAGGTGTTGTGAGTTTTCTACCACATCTACCACATTTTCCTTCGTGAAGGACTTGAACAATTGAAGGTATTTTATTAATATTATTAATAAACCAACTAAAAACTTTGAATGATGTTGCTTCACTACTAATTCTTGATTTTTTACTTGAATAAAATAATCCTTTCTTGATATACCCTATAAATGAATAGTCATTGGTATTATCAGAACCAGTTAAAACTGATACAAAGTAAATATCACTATCTTTCGCTTTACGAACTTTATAAGTGAAACGATTACCTGTATTGGTATTAGTTATCGTGAAAATAGCCTTTCCTGCGAAAATAAAGGTTTTTATGTCGTTGTTTTCTAATTGATTAATCATATACAAATATAATATCTTTATTTGTAATTACCAAATTTATTTTTAAAATATTGATTCTTAGGGTAATAAATAAATAATTTGTTTTTTTGAATATGTTTTCTTATCATTAAAATATGAAAACAATATTATTCGGTTCAATATTATTCTTTGTCATACAGAGCAAAGAAAATTGTGGTAGTTATTATAGATATACTGCTTGCAATGACACACTTAAATACACGGTATTCACTACAACTGAATATAATATTAATGATACTTTATATTATAATAATAAAAAATAAATATGGATATACTTTCTTTACAAATTGACTCAAAATACAAGAAATGGTTAAAAAACTGTTATGATGGTAGTAGTTTACACCCTTCATTTGTTTTTATGTGTAATAAACATAAAAGATTAAATGATAAAATACCAATCGAATATCGTAATATTTTTAACTTTAAATCCGTAGATAATTTTATATCATATGTGGATAGTTTAGAATCTGAAACGGAAAAAGAAGAAATTATTAAAAATAATGGTTCTACAACAATTTATGAAAATGAAGATTTTTTAGTGAAAAGAATTCATAATTCGGATGCTATGAAATTATACGGTAAGGGAAGTAAATGGTGTATTGCTTCTGATGATATTAGTATTTGGGATAGATATGAGAAGGATGGTGATATTTTCTTTTTGGTTTTTTCTAAAAAATTACCATACACAAGTCAATTTAATAAATTTGTTGTTCAATTAAACAATCAAAAATATTTAACGGTTTGGGATAGATCGGATTGTGCTTATAGTTCCAACATATTTGATTTAATTAATTTAGATGGTGAGATATTAAGGAATCATTATAATTTAGAAATAGTGTCAAAACTAATAGATAGTATTTCAGATATTAGTGTGTTAGATATATTAGTTAATAATAACGCAATAATAGCTGGTGGTGCTTTAACATCTATTATATTAAAGGAAAAAATAAATGATTTTGATGTATGGTTTTCAAATGAAAACGATTATAAACAGGTTATTAGTAATATGGATGTTTTATATAGAACAAAGAAAAACCAATCCAATGATGATGTTTTTAATTATATTAGTCATAGTAAATATTCAACTACCAATGCTATAACATATACTATTAACAATAAAAAATATCAATTTATTAACCCATCAAGATATACTTTTGGTGGTGTTGATACAATAATCAATCAGTTTGACTTCACTTGTGTTATGTGTGGTGTGGATTTAAAAAATAAAAAATTAATGCATAATGATAAATTTTTTGTTGACGCTAAATCTAAAAGATTAGTCATAAATAAAGGGTTAAAATCACCGGCTTCTTTATTGGATAGGATTGTTAAATATACTAAAAAAGGATATAAGATTTCTAAAGAAGCACAAAAAGACGCTTTAATATTTTTATCTAAAGTGACTGAACAGGAAATTAATGATGTTACATTAACAATGTACTAATTATTTCAATCTAACTACAATATCAATAGAAGGGTTTAATATTTGTAAGATTTGATTATCATCTGCAAGTATTACCTCTTCTGTTATTTGTATTTCACCATCAGAAGCCACAGTTTGAACTGATGTGTTTTGTGAATAAATACCACCTACTTTATTATATACTTTAAGTGATGTTAAGTTTAACACACCCGGTGTATTCATAATAGCATTTTTAACAGTCCCTAAAAAAACATCATCACCTAAAGCAAGTTTAGACTTATCAAAAATATTTGATATGTTTGTTACAACCGCTATTGATAAATCGGTTGGTGAGTATTGTTTATTATATTGAATATCTAAGACAAAACCAATATTTACTACTTGGGCTGGTTGAACCACAACGTAATCATTTATCATTCTATATTGTGATAAGTAAGTTGAAATATTATTCGCAATATTAGAGTTAATATCACTTGTTAAATTACCATTTACGTCAGTAGTAAGGATATTTACATTTATCTTATTACCTGCTTTAGTAACACTTACTTTAGAAGGTGCTCCAAACTTACCCGGCATTTTAAATATTTGTGACTCATAATCTTCAAGCGTAACACATCTTTCTTGTGACGCAAAATTAAACCCAATATAATTTCTCGATTCTTCTATTGTAGGTTGATTTGCTCCACCTAATGAAGAAGTAACATTTGTCGCTCTCAATGAATTGATAACTGCTGTATTAATTGTTGAATTTGGACCTGTAACAACAAGATTAGAGGATGTAATTCTTGTAAGGGTGTTAGGGTTAAGGATTGATTGTTGTCCTCCACCAACTCTATATTTAACAAATATTGTTGTATTTGCTTTTGGTGCTAAACCTAAAACAGGGTTATTAGTTAATTCATTATAATCAATATTAAACTCATTTAATGTGAATTGTGTGATTGCGTCATTATCTGTTTCAGAACCACCAAAAGTAATAACCATAAAGTTTTCTGGTGTATATTCAGTAATAAACTTCTTATTTGTTTTAGTCCATTTACCTTGTCTAATTCCATCTACAACAGGTAGGTTAGGATCATCAATATAAACTCTTTGTTGTGCTAAAGCATCCACCTCAAACCATCTTTTATTATCATCAAAAAATACCGAATCTTCAGGTATTGTAGTAATCGCTGTTCCATCTTGAACTACAATTGAACTAATAGAAAGAACATTTCTTTCAGGTAGAATAATTTGATAGAATGGTTTAACATTATTTGTATTTACGATTTGTCTAAGTGTTCTTGTTTCACCATTAACAACAACCTCAGTTTTAATAATTTGATATGAAACAACTCTATTATTTGCATCAAATATTGGCAATTTTAATCTATTTTGATAACCATTTGAGTTGATTGTTGAAGAAAAATCAATATCAGTTAAGGTTTCAAATACTTGACCACCACCACTAATTTTAGTACCTGCTTTAAGGATACCTAAATAATTCACATCTTCTTTATCACCATCAACAGGAACATTAATACTGAATTGACATACAGCAACTGAGGGTCTATTACCAGGTATTTTCAATCCATAGGTTCTTGCTATGTTATAGATTGAATTAGTTTGTTGTGCGAATTGTAAATAGGTTTCTTGGATACTTCTATCAATGTGGAAGTTTAAGTTATCTGCAACCGCTGCGTTGATATCTACCAATACGGAGAATAAACCAGCGTCACCAAAGTTGGTAATTAAATCTGGATAATATGTTTGAACATAACCAATAAGTTCATTTCTTAAACCTGTAAATTCACGTTCTGCGTATGATATTTTTCTTTCTGCCATTATAGTGTAATATTAATTGTATCTTGTTTTCCAAATATTGAGCCATTATTAATGTATTTAATTTCAAGATTGGCTTTTCTTTCGTTATTTGAATCTATGTTTATTATTATATCGGTTATTTGTAATTGTGGGAAGTATTTTGTAACCGCAGTTTTTACTTCTTCTTTCATTGCATCATAAGTGGTATTATCATTTGGGTTAAAAATAAAATTCCTAAGATTTGTTCCAAAATCAGGTAAATAATATCTTTCACCTTTATTAGTTAATAATAAATGTGTCAATGATGAACGTATTTCATCATTAGTTGTTGTTGTTTGTTTAACAAATTCAGTATCACTTTCTGTGAATGGAAAAAATATACCAATACTAGCCATATTTAAATAAATAGATTACTTTAGAATTTTTGAAAATCATTTATTTATTATATAAATGAATAAATATAGAATTAAAACTAAAATACTTCCTGAGCAAAATCAATACTTAAAAGTAAATATCCAACAAGATTTTGATGTGCTTGATATTTTAACTTTAAGCATTTATGGAACGGATGCGTATCCTAACCCTTGTGGGGATTGGGGTATTATTATAGGTAGAATTGTTGATAGTAATAATTTCCCAATGGAAAATGTTAAAGTTGGTTATGTATTACCATTAGATGATACCGATAAAAACGATATAACTATTAGTTCTATATATAATGATATTATGGGTAATAAATACCCTTTATTACCAAAATATAAGGTTAATAAAAATCATTATCCTGTTGGTGGATTTCCAAGTGAGGATGAAGTAATGGCTAATTCAGCGTTGGAGTATGTATATAAAAAATATTTTAAATTTGTAACATCAACCAATCAAAATGGTGATTATACTATTTTAGGTATTCCATTAGGTAAGGGTGGTTTATTAATGAATTTTGATAGTACCGATGCGGGTTCATTGAGTACAACACCAGTTCAACAATTAGCGACAGGAAATAAAGATAAGAAAAACTTTAAAAAGGATCAAAGATTAAATGGTTCTCCAATAAGTGCTAATAGTGGTGATCCTGTCACAGGTAATACTACCGGACAATCAGTTTCTTTGGGTAATATAACACAAATAGGTGAAGGTGGGACTGTGGTAACGGTTATAACCGGAGCAACCGCAACTGCTTTGGGTGGAGGAACAAACTTAAAAAATCAAGCCGGTGATACTATATCGGTAATACAAAAACAAATACCTAATGATGGTAGTGGTGTTGATAACACGGCAGGTGTTTTAATATCAAGATCAACAGATGTTCAGATTAAATCATTTTTTGGTGATTTTGATATATGTGAAATAGGTATAAATAGATATGATTATAAATTAGATTATAGATACCAACCTTGTAATTACATTATTGGTTCATTTTACGCTGACAGGTCAGTTTTTAATTCTGCGACACCAACATATACAATAAATAATATGAGTGATGCGACAACTAAACAAAATATGGGTGGTAAAGTAGCATTTTTATTGGATGGAACAGATGATACCGATCCTGATGTTTCGGCTGATGTTGCACCTGATGGAACATTTTATGCTGCAATACCTTGTAAGTGGGATAGATATAATATTGATGAAGAAGGTAATTGGTATAAAACAAATGATGATTTTACTAAGAACCCAACAGGTATTTTTACAAGAACACCTTATTGTTTAATGATATATATTAATAATAATGTTAATGTTAATATGAATGATGGTAAAACTTATTCAAGAGCATCAGGTATAGGCTTTAACTTAAATAATAACGCTGATTTTGTGGAACAAATAGGTTATGACGGTTCAACTGGTATAACGACAGTTAATAGATTTAATATTAAATATAACGCTCAATACTATCCAGCGTCACCATTCCCAAATGGGTATTATAACCCAATTAATACTAATTATTATCCTTATCCAAAAGAAGATGCTGGAACAAAGTATAGGAATGGTGCTGAATTAAATTGGGATTATACAAATAGGAGAAGTAATATTTATACAATAGCAAGTCAATGGACAAAGTATGGTTATTATTCGGCTTTAAATGTTGAAAATAATGGTTTAAGTGGTGGGACAATATCGTATAGTGATACATTAAAAAGGGCTAGATATGCTCCAATGCCAAATTGTTATTCAACAAAACCATTATCGGGTGATACACAACTTATCACTACTATAACAACAACAGGTATTAACTCAACTAAAAGTGCTTTAGGACCGAATGTGTTACCATTAGACGATGATGGGCCTTATGGGTATACTCCAAATAGTTATGAATTATATGATTTAAATACTGGTTATTACCCTTTTGGTAATATTGGTAGAACCGCAGCACCTAACGGAGGTTTTGATTTTGTATCGGATAATAAAAATCCGGATATTGGAACTTGGGGTGGTGACGGTACAACAAATAGCCACTTTCAAATAAACACCGGAAATGGTGGTAATTATAAAATTAAAGGTAATATAGAATTACAAGGTTGGCAAGAATCTTTACCTTTTTATGCTAAATACCACATGGAAATTGTGGTGTATAGAAATGGTCAGAATATAAAAATATATCAAGATTCACAGGATGTTACCGCTACTGATGATTATAAATGGCTTGATGAGGGTAGATCGTGGAATTTAGATTTTAATTATTATTTCCAAGATAATGATATTGTGTATTTTAATTTTTATACTGAAAGATTAAATAATCGTATGAGTTTTAGATTACAAAATGGAAATATAGGTTTTTATAAAATACCAACAGGTAATTTATTTCCTTTAATTATTGGTAATATGTATTTACCTACATTTGAAGCCACTAAATATGACACGGTTTATTACCCTGTTGGACCTGGAAAAGATATTTTTGATACAAATAGTGGTGGATTTAACGCACCTAAATTAACAGAAATGGACTTAATGCTTTACCCAATAACAGATGAAATGTTTAACATTGTTGAACATACACAAATAAATAATCCATATGAAAATGGGACAATAAATTATTACTTCTTTTGTAATCAATATTGGAAATTAAGGGATTTTATATATAACGAAATAAACTAAAATGGAAAATAAAAAAATATTATTACCAAATAAAAAATATATTGGAAGTCCTGATAAAGATATCCAAATTAAATTAAACCTTGAGAATAACTCAAAAAACTCAATTGAAGGTTTATATAATTATACGGTTAGTTCAGGTGAACAATTTGTCACCGAAAGACAAGATTCGGATTTATTTAGAACATATCTTAAAGTAAGTGGTATGTATTATAGTAATGCTTTAAATAGTCCATTTATAAACAACTATTTTAAAAATTATAATACAAATTATTATATTAATAAACAACCTTTAAAAATACCACCCTCAACCAATTCAAAAAATTTTGAGGCGTTTGATAGAGTTATTTTGACAAATTACATTGGTTTAACTAGTTCTAAAACATTACCATTTCCTGGTATAAATAAAAACTCAACACCACCTGGATATGATGATTTGACTAATACTTTTACAATACAGGAAACAGGAGTATATTCGTTTGGAACGAAATTAAGAATTAATCTTAAAAATATTGATGTATCCCCACATAATTTTACTGTTAATATTAATTTTATTAAAGGTACTTCAACAAAGGTATATTCAAAACAAGTATATGGTAGTTATATAAACGCTAATTCAGCGGTAGTTATAACACCAAATATTTTAAGTAGTGGTATGACATTTACTATTGGTGAGACTGTTCGGGTTGAAATTGAGGCGACTATTAACGGTAGTTTTTTAGAATATAGTTATAATACTATTGGATATCAATTATTTTATTGTATCGCATCTCAAGGTATTGCATCATATGATTCATTATTAAGTAATATTGATTTATTATATGATCCGGTAAAAGTGGTTACAAATACAAATGTAACTAATGGACCTGACCCTAATAAACCTAATGACTTATATAAAACTAAATCAGTTATTTTTAGTTTAACAGCGCCATACGATGATATTATTGTTACAAATATATCACCATTAACTACAATATCATCTGAACAAACGGTTGAATTATTGGATTATTGGTATTTACCTACGGATATTAAAAAAAATGGTTCATATACAACCACCAATTATACTAATACCGCTGGAAGTCCAATAATTGTTAGTGCATCAACAGGGTGGATAAATATTGGTAAATTTCTAACAGGAACAACTGAAGTTGATTTTACCCAATCTAATACATTAAGAACTAATCTATATACTTTTAGGGGTAATATGAATGTTAAAATACCTAAATATCAAACATATTCATTCTTTGTTACCGCTAAAACAGGCGACAATGGATTGTTAAAAACAAGTTATGCTTATGACTCAATTGCTGGTTTTATGGGATTACCTGATTCTATGGCTAGTGGTGATATTAAAACAATAAAAGCATATCAACAATATTGTTGGTTAAATATATGGCCTGACTCATACGAATTAAGCGGTTCAACGTTTAATGTAAGTTATAGGGATTATTATGGTTGGACAAATACTTCGGCTACAGATATATATACATTTCAACCAAACACAGTTATATCGGCAGATACAAACACATACGCATTTAAAGGGTTAGTTAATTATAAACTTGTTCAAAGAGAACCTTATCAATATAGAACACAAAAATTATTATCGTATGACGATTATTTTGATTCAGTTGTTCCATCTAAACAATATTTGGAATACTTAAATAATAATACGGAAAATTGGGATTTACTTTCAATGTATCCAAACGATAAAGACAATACAATCCCATTGTACATTATTGAAAGTGGTTTAACAAATACCTTTACAATCGGTGATGGAATACCCGCTAAATATAATAGAGGTCTAACATTATTTGAGATAAGTGCTACAACAAATACTGTATTCAATTCATACTTTAATCATAACCTTAAAATTGGTGATTATGTTAGCGTAAAACAAATATCTGGTGTAACATCAACTAATTTAGGTATATTTCCTGTTGTAAGTGTTGGTTCTAAAAATAATGGTGTAAGTGATAAATTATTTACAATTAAATTAAGTGGATTTACTGGAACGTACATTCAATTTAAAAGATATTTAACACCAACTGATAGTGGTAGTTTATCTCAATATTATATTAGAAAATATAAAGTAATTGAAAATAGTGATAACTATACATTAACAACACCTTTATCTAAAAATGGTTTTGGAAATAATAATTATTATTTAACTAATACAAGTGAAATTGATGTTAGTAGTTTATATGATGAAAATGGTGTTCCAATTACTAGTATATCTTATTTTTTTAAGAAAAAGAATATAACATCAACAACAACCCAAAAAATCACTAAACTTAAAAATAAGTTTTATGATGAGTATTATGGTGCTAGAAATGGATTTATATCAAGGGAATTATATATGAATAACACTAATTTCTTTTTAAGTGGTAGTTCATATCATAATACAGCATCATATGGTTTAGGTTTAATGGCTTCAGGTTTAACAAATACATATAGAAATGGTAGTATAACACCCGATGGAACTTATTTACAGGATGATACGTTTGTATTTGATACGGATACGAAACTTGGTATTGGAACATATATAGATTTTACGGATTCATACCCAACATATTCAGGTATGACAGGTTTAACCAGATCTATTGTATATAGAAAAGGTGATGACTTTAATTACAATTCTAATAGGTATTTTTCATTATTTAGTGAATACTCAAAGAAACCTATTGGTGATACATCAGGTAATACTTTTTCATTATTAGGTATTAAACCAACTTTAACAAATTATGGTTCATCACAAATTGCTGGAAGTAGTTTATATCCTGGTAATTCTATGGTTTTAATTAATAATCAATTAAGTGATTTTCCGATTGGGAGAACTGTTTATTTTGCTACCGGTTCTACTGATACTTTAACAAGTTCTACTATTTTAGGGTATGAATTAGGTGGATTATACGCTATAATTAATAATACCACATATGGTAATTTACCAACAACAGGATATACAAATCTTTATACCTTACAATATTATGGTGATACATATAATGTAAAACTAAGTGATTTAATGTTTGAGCATTTTGTGGTTTATTATTTAGGTGATTTTGAAACAAAATTAAGTATTGCTGATTCTATTAATATTGGTGATAGTGTTTATGGTGATATTGTTGAATATAATGAAAGGGAACTACAAACCTATGTTTTACAGATGCCAAATTACTTATTTAAGTTAAAAGATTTGTATGGTTATACAGGATCAACCATATTTTCGGCTACAACTTCAACATACGCTAAAACAGATTTATTAAACCCTGTAATATTAAGATATTTTACAAATACTATATATAGTAGTAATAATGTTGAAGATAAACAATCTTGGGCGGTATTTAATGATAAATTAAACATATGGCAGTGGAGAGATTTAATACCTAATGGTGATATTGATGAATCAGGTAAAGGAACTAATTTCCCATTCTTAAATGGTAAACATTATGTATATAATAATTTTATATTACCATTTAGAAGTAAGTATTGGAATCCAATAACAGGTAATAGAAGAAGTTTAAGTTATAACACTAATTATAATTATAATAATAGTCTTGGAACTTTACAAACAATAAATGACATAGATATTTGTTAAAATGGAAATAAGGAATACTGATCAAACAAAAATATTAAATATACCATTCACATTAAACTTTACCGATGATAAGGAAGGTTTAATAAGGGATTGGGTGAATACTGAAGGTTCAGGTAATATAAACCCTATTGTGGATTTTGAGTTGGATTTATATCAATATGAAGGTGAAAACCTAAACTATCAATTTAATTTCTTTTGTTGTGGGGATGATAAAGGTGACGAAACAACTAACCCATTTTATCCATATAATAAACAAAATGTTTTTACAAAAAGTAGTGGTTATTTTATTAACTCATACGCTAATACATTAAGAGATAATGTTAATTTACAACCAGTTGAAAATCAAATAATCGGAACCAATGTTGGTGATACAAATGAATGGCAGATTGATGTTGGTGGTGGTAATATTAAAAAAATAAGAGAAGTAAATGTCGCTACTATTAGTAATCAAGCAATGTCAAATGCTCAATTTATATTTACATATTTTAATAGTAATACTATTTCTAATAGAAAAGAAGTGGATAAGATATTAGTTGGTGCTAAATCAACTACAACAGGATACGATCAGTTTTACTATAATAAGTTAATATTTACAGGTGAAACAGGACAAACAGGTTTTAATTTGGTTAGGTATAACGCAATAAATTATTCGTCTGTATTAAGTATATTCCCTAATTTTGCTAATTTCTATAACCCACCAAAGGGTGTGACATATGATTCGGTTAAAAAACCTAATTTAAATTTGGATAGATATAATAAAACTTTGGGTAATAATATTTATTTACCTAAGAGCACTGATATAACTGAACTTTATTTACAGGTGGCTTTTTATAACCCAAAAACAGGTAAATCGGTTCAAATGGTTACAAAATCAGGATCTACGATAAGTGATATAATAAACCCAAATAAGGATGGGACAATATTTTATAGGACACAATTTACCGATAATTATACTTACATAAAACTAAGTTTAAGTTCATCAACAAAAACTTATGGTATAAGGTTATATAATCCAAATACTTTATCTTTTGATATAAATCCGGTTATTAGTGGAACAACAACAATACCTATGTATGAAAAAATAATATCAGATGTGAGGGTTACAAACCAAGCATCACCTAATTTACCAAAACCAACAGAAGGATAATGGAAAAAATAGAAATTAAAATAGGGACAAACCAACTTAGCAGTTTGCAACTACCGGTTAAAGGTAATACATTAAACATAACTAATGGTATTATACAAATACCTTTTATGTTGGATGTTGATGCGAGAGAAATTGGTGTATATGATAATGTTGCTTGGGATATTAAACAATTATTAGGTGATATAAACTTTGTTGCTTATCCAAGTGGATCGACTGCGGTTAGTGTTGTAAATACATCAATATCCCCAAGTTTTTCTTACTTTTGGGACGTACAAAACGTATTGACAGCATCAACCACAAACCCACCAATACTATATTCAAGTGTTCCCACCGCTTATACCGTATGTTTAACCGCTACAAATAGTGCTGGTTATGTAAAAACTTGTCAAACCGTTCATATTGGAAATTATTTAACTGCTACAAATATAGGTGGGACATCATTTAGTAGTCAATATTTTAATTTTTATGTGGATGCTTTTGATGGTAATAATAATTTTTTAAAACGTAATCAAATATTAAATTTTTATAGACCATCAATATCGGGTGATGTTAGTTTGGTTTGGACATATCCTGGTTTTAGATATGATTTATATATTTCAGGGAATAGTAGTTCAAACATATATAAAACATCTTTATTTAATACGTCATATACTGTTAATAGCGCTTACACAGGTTTAACAACTTCATCTCTACCTAATACAATTGATTACTACGCTAAACAAGTAACAGGAACAACAACACAAGGTTTAACTGAAAGTACTTTATTTGAGTTTATTACTTATGGAACAGGAAAAACAATAAATGTTGGTTCTGTGTCAGCAGGTAAACAAGTGGTAAGTAAAAGTGGTTTAACTGATGGTTCTACATTATATATTATTAAACAATCGGGTAATACAAATTTATATTTTTATGAATATTCAGCGACAACTGGTGTAACGACATATTATCAATATACACCAAATGGTATGGGTAGTAATGATTTAATCTTTACAGGTATAACTAAAAGGGATATATTGGTAGGTATAATTGAAAAACCTAAGATAAATAATTATGCGTTTATTCAAAGGGGTAATAATAATGTATTTGGACCAATAATGAAATTTTGTGATGTAAATACTGTTGATGATATTAACGGATATAATAATAATTTCTTTAACGTGAAAAAAGAACAAGAAAAATAATAATACAAATATTTATAAGATATGAGCACATTCGGTACAGTTAAAGCGGCTAATGCGAGTCCTTCAGATATGGAAGTGTTTTCAATATATGTCCCAACAAGGGATTTTATTGGAGCACCTACAATCACTAAGTTAAACGCGGTTGATATAATAGCACCTGTTTTTAATACAGCAGACACAGGTGGTAATACAAATGAAATATTAGGTGGTATGTATAACCTTACATTACCATCAGCAAATTTCAATCAAAAAGGTATATATAATTTATATATTAGACCCGCTGAAATCAGAACTAAAATATTGGATTGTGGTGTATTAAGTTCATCACCCGATGTTAGGGGTTTAGTATTTGATATTACACAAGCACCCGCTGAATACACAAATAAGTTTATAAATGGTGGTTTAGTTGGATATAAAGTGGAGTATGTGAATCCTGATGGTAGTTTATTACAAAACTATTTTAAGGTGATTACATCGTCATTTTTATGTGAGCCTATAAGTCAAAACTTAACAGATAGTAGTCAGAAATCTATTAGATATAGATATAGTGATAGTGGTAATTTATTATTTTGTACTTTAACACCAACAGCGGCTCCAAGTGTTAAACCTAACGCAATTCCTTTTATTGGACAACCAAACCAAACGGTTAAAATAACTAATTCGTTCTTTAATCCTGTGAATATTGAAGTTGATTTAGTAGAATATGACGTTGAAACATTGGCTTATATGTTATATGGTGAACAAGTTAAAAATGTGGATGATGGTGTTTATACGGTATATGACTTTGATGGTAATATATATAAACAATATGATTTATATGAACAAAAAGTTTCTCTTACCAATTCTAATTATGAAATTAGAAGATTGAGAGATAATATAGATTTTAATGATAGTAGGACTAATATTATAGGATAATGGCAATTAAACAATTTAGAAATGGATCATCTGTATTCGGAGACAACCTTGTAGGTCTGCAATTTGCTTCTACTAAGGGAACTCCTTTGTTTAGTTTTGGTGATTTTAGTATTACAACTAATATCGCCACATCACAAGGTATATTACCTATGGCAGGACATCCTTTAGTATATAACTATCAAACCAATGGGTACAATACCAACTTAAACATATTCATAAACTTTAACTATTCAGATATTACAAACTATGCAAATTATGGTTCATTATCTGAAAGATTAAGGGCTGCTGTAAATGGTATTATTACCGATTTTCCTGCTGGTATTTATTATAACCAAACACTATACAGTTTAACATATAATTCAGGGACAAACCTTACACAATTTCAAATACCAATAGGATTTATATATAACCCATATAATATCACTTTAACTAGTGATGGATTATTAGATAATAGTGTTAGTGGAACTACTTTAAGAAATCTTGTTAAATATTATGATAAGTTTGTATTGGAATATAATAATGAAGAAACTCCATTAGTGGGTTTAATAACGGATGACAATTATTTAACTATAAGTGTAAATGGTAATATATTTTCAACAACAACAGCGAATTTCCTTATTAAACCAAATTATTTGGAAAGGGAAAATGCTTTTAAAGCGTTTGATGAAATACAACAATTTTTATTGAATAGGGATTCTACACCATTATATACAGCAACATTTAAATATCGTAGATATACTGAAGATACATTAGTTGATGATACAACATCAATAACGTGGGAAACATATTTTTATGGTTATAATCCAAATATTAACGTAAATTATTTAGAACAATATATCACTACTTTAGTAAATATTGGTAATGAAATAGATGAAATTAAATCTAATTTAATTGCTAGATTTTATATATCTGATAGTATTGTGGATTTTGATACACCAGATCAGAAAATACAAAAGATGTTACAGGTTTATGGTAGAAGTTTTGACGAAATCAAGAAATATATTGATGGGTTGGCTTTCGCTAATACTGTTACATATGATAAGAAAAATAATGCTGCGGATAATTTAATTAAAAACTTAGCCGAAACAATTGGTTGGAAAGCAGATACAATTTATAGTTCAGACGATTTATTAGTAAATGTATTTGGAACTAACACACCACAAGTTTTAACTAATACTAAGAATAAAACCCCATATGAATTAGATATAGAGTTTTGGAGGAGATTATTCTTAAATTCAGCGTATCTATTCAAATCAAAAGGAACGAGAAAGGCTATTGAGTTTATATTGGAATATATCGGAGCACCTGAAAGTTTATATGAGTTTAATGAGTATGTGTATTTATCCGATGGTAAGATTAGTATCGATGAATTAGAGTCGGTTATTAGTTTAACTGAAGTACAGACAGGAACAGTAATTGATACTACAACAATACCTGTTGATACTGAAGGTTATCCATTTATATTAAATAATACTGATACTTTCTATTATCAGATGCCAACATACCAACAATACTTTGAGAAGTTTCCAGGTTTAAATTACGGATTTGAATTAACACAAGAGATAGATAATAAGAAAGTTTGGTTTGTATCGGGAGTGACAGATGTTGTAAGGGCTGATTATGTGGATGAAAGTTATGCTAATTATGAAACAAATGATGAAAGATTAATATTGAATAATAAGTTTATTGATTTAAACTTGAAGTTAAGTAAGCCAATTGAGAATGATGTATATAACTATTATTATACAACTTTATCGGGTAATACTTGGTTTAGTCAATGGTTAAATCAAACCCCACAAGGGTTACAACATTTCTTAGATGAAACTTATTCAAGACTTATAAATGTAAGAAATAGGAAAGGTATATCACAATATCCGACACTATATAAAGTATATGAGGAATATTTAAATGCTTCTGGAACAACAGGTTTTAGATATATACACGTATTAAAGTATTTGGATAGTATAGGTGATTATTGGAGTAATTTAGTTAAACAATTTGTTCCTGCGACAACAATATCATTTGTAGGTGAAAAGATTACGAATACTAAATTCCAAACACAAAAATATGTATATAAAAGAGGTATTGATGAGGGTAGTGTATTTACTTCTAATAATGTTGGTGATAATTTAATGTAATGGATATATATTTAAGTGGAGATATAAGAAAAGATAAAAGAGTTGATGGGTATGTTTTAAATCCTAATCATTACCCTAACACATTTAATATTATTACAGGTGGGACATTTTCAACAGGGGCTAGATACAATAATATTATTGTAGATTCTTTTGATTATTCGGGTAATTTTATTGAAAGGAAATCAACATTCTTTGATAAGGGTGTTGGTTCGGAAGGATTTATAGTTAATTGGAATAATATAGGTTATAGTTATAATGTTTATATATCAGGTAACACATATAATAATTTTAGTGGTATAACAACAACTAATACATCTTATTCTGCCTTAACTAAGGTATATACAACACAAGGATTACCTAATTATACAGGTTTAACAACAACAAGTGCTACTACATTATCAGGTAATGTTTTAATTAAAGTCGTGTCAGCAACAACTTATTTATTACAATATAATGTAACCAATAACGCTGATTTTATAATAGACGTATTTAATTATAATAATAGAGTAGGTAGGGTAAATACCCCTGGAACTTATAACCATTATATAGATATGAGTGGAATTACATCAACAAACCTATGGTTAGATTTCTTTATTAGGAGCACTGATGAAGTTAGATTAAATAACATCAAATTATTTTCAATACAATAGTATTTATAGAATATGTCATACATAATAAAAAATAATAGTCCAATTTTAAATATAAAAATTACTGATAAAGGTAGATTAAAGTTAGCATCTGGTATGTTAAATTATACCTATTTTGCTGTTGGTGATAGTGAAGTAAATTATAACTACCCTACACCATCAGGTCTTAATATTCTTAAACCAAAGGATAATAATCCGGATATTAAGTATCCTTTAATACCTAATGAATCAGATCCGTCTAACTTTTTTAAGGTTATTGACTATCAATATGTAGATAAAAATATTATTACAAATACTGCTAAAATTAGAGGTTTCTTTACGGGTTCTTCATACAATACAATTGGTTTATATAAACAAATATTAAATGCTAATAGTGTTGATTTTAAGAATGGTTTAACCGTATCAGCGACAACCGCAACAACAGGTAATGCTTATGTTCCTGTTATTAATGATATGCTTTTAATTAGTTTTAGTGGTGAAACTTCTGTTAGTGTTCCAGTCCCTTACTTATGGTATAGAGTTACTGGTGTGACAGGAACTATGGGAACTAATTTTACTATGAGTTTAGATAGGTTATTACCTAAATTGAATAGTTATCCAAGTAATCAAGTTAAAATATTCGTATATCCAAGTGGTAATTCTATTACTAATTACTATGGTTTAAATACACCAACCGCTTATTGGGATAGTGGTAATTTAAATCTATCAGGGACTTGTACTTTAAGTCAATATGATGTTCCGGTATGGAACTTATCTATTGTATGGAATAAAAATCCTATGGGTTATAATACAGGTTATGGATCTTATAAAACAGATCCATATAAAGGTTCTTTAGTTTTGTTTAATAACTACCCAAATAACCTTGAAAATATGGGTATTTTTCATTACACGAACAATTCAGTTGGTAATGAATATGGTGAGTTTATGACTAAAACTAAGTTTAGTTTCCCAACACTTATGTATCATAAAAGTAATGTTATTGGACATACATTTACTGCTAATACAGAAGATAAGTATTTTACAAATGAAATTGAATTAAATATACCAACAATAGATACACCTAATTTACAAATAACAGGTTATACAAATGTGGGTGTTGCTAAAATGTTTAGTGGTTATACATTCTATGTATCTGCTTATACTGATAGAGGTGAAACTTTAGCAACTAAGAAGTTCTACTATAAAAAAGATGGTTATTTATTTGATAAAACAACTTATGGTGTGGGATATAATACAGGTAGTGAAAATACGAGTATCTATTTAAGTTGGAGTGGTATAACAAATGCTACTGGTTATAATTTATACACCAGAAAGAACTTTTCATTTAGTGGTGTAACAACAGGAAACTATGGTGATGGTAGAGGTAATGTTTCAATATTTAATATGACAGACTCAATACCATTTAATCCGGGTGATAGAGTTATTATTACCACATTTACAGGCTCAACAGCAATTGATAATGAATTCACATTATTGAATATAACAAAACCAGGTGGAACAAGTTTAAGAAAATCGTTAAATGTTGGTTTTAATTTATTAAATTCAGGTGAAACTGCTAATGGTGTTATTTCATTGGTAGATGATACAAGAAGAATTATATTAGATAAGAATACATTATCGTATACATTTTTAGATAATGATTTCTTTAACGTATCAACACCATTAGGGTTATTTAATTTACCATCTGGTAATACAACAGGATTTACAGGTAAAACAATAAATAGTGATTTCTCATTAAGATATTATGATTTAGTGGATACGATTGATGGATATGCTGTTGGTAAAGTATTTCCTGATTTGAAAGTTGCTATTATGGAAGATAAAGAAGTAAATGCTGCTTTATCATATAAATCAAATAGAAATTGGACATTACCAAAACCTACATTAACTGAAAGTATTGTAGATCCTTGTGGTGTAGAAACAAGAGGTATTATGTCAGCAACAACTGAACAATTATGGGTTAGTTATATGCTAGGTTCATCAACAGGATTTACGACAGCCTTACCTTGTTTAAACTACTCAACGATAAATCCAAGTAAGAATATCGCTACTGATATTTATTTATCTTTCCCTACTGGTGGATTTGGATTCTTATCTAATTTCAGTAATTGGACAGGATATACAGCAGATAAGTTTTATGTGTTATTAAAGAAAACAATAAGTGGTGATACGTATAATCCTTCAGGTTGGACAATATATGATATGACATCATCCGTAAGAAATCAAACAGTTGGTTTCCCTATGGTTGGTTCTAACTTGAATAGTAGTAAAATAAGATTAAGTTGGTCGGCTTTAACATATGGAAATCAGTTTAATATAACTGACTATATGACGTATAATACAACCAATTCAACATTACAATTAGGGGATGAAGATTTCTTATTTGGTAATATATCAACAGATATTGGTGCTACGGTATATCAAACTAATTTATTATGTGTGATTGATGAAACAATGTTTAATAGGTCGGTAAATCCAACATTTAATGTATTTACAGGAACTCCATATATAAGTGAAGTAGGTATATATAGCGATGATAAAGATTTGGTGGGTATTGCTAAATTGGCTACACCGGTAATTAAGTCAAGACAAAATTCAACAATCTATCAAATTAATTTAGATTTTTAATATGAAGGATTTAATCAAACGAATATTAAGGGAGGATAGTAAAAGTGATATTATTAAGGATATGATTCTTAATGGTAGTGATTTTGATGATTGGATTAGGGCTGTTAAATTAAAATACGGTGAAATGATACCATTATATCATGCAAATACTAAAGAAATGTCTGAAATTATTGATAAGGAAGGTTTTAAATTAACATATGGTAAAAATTATAAATCATTTAGTCCGGAGCCATTGATTTATTTTCAGTTAGGTAAATCAGATTACGTTTCCACAAATAGACCTGTTCTATATAAAATAGAAGTACCGATAGAATTTTTATATAATGCTGATATTGATATGGACAATCCGGATGTTTCAGATGAAGAGTTGTCAGAATATGTTGACATGGATAATTGGGATAATTTACCATACGAAATAAAAGACGCTATAATATATTTTATATGGAATGATTTTAAATTAGAAGGAACCGAATTATTATTCACAAGTAGATTTATGGATGACCCTAATGAAAACCCATTTAAAAATATAAAACCAATTAAAATTAAATCAATTAACGAATCTGAACAATCTAAGAAAGGTAAATTATTCATTCCAAGAAGAATTGTTGAAAGAGATGTTGAATTTGAAAAACAGGTTAAAGATACTAATGATAAGTTTTTAACTGATAACGACATTAAATCGTTAAATTATATTGTTAAAGTGAATCAATTGTGGGATAATTTAGAATATGATGATATTGATAACGCTATTTGGGATAATGAAGATTGTGAAGTAATATTTAATAATGGTGAAAAATGGGTTAATAGTTATAGTTGGACTAAAATATCTCATTCGGATTTTATTGATTATTCACATATTATGTCAGCTTATTTAAATAAGTTAATAAATAAACACAATCCTAAAGATTTGGTTTTAGATGATTTGGAGATTGAAGTTTATTGTGTGGTTGGTAAAATAAATATGGATTTTTATTTTACAAAGAATATAAACTATAAATTAGGTAAAACAGAAGTAGTATCTTTTTTTAAAACTTTATAATATTTACAATCTTTTATTTCTTTATATATTCCGTATATGGAAAAAATATTTATGTTATGTCTCGATATATCTACATCTTGTGTTGGTATCGCTCTATTTGACTATAACAATGAAAAAGTATTAGAACTTAAACAAATTGAACCAAAGGTTAAAAACGCTACAAATGATTCTCTATTATATGAGAAGGCTAACCTAGTTCAAACTCTTATTGAGGAATATGAAGGCATGCCAATTAAACATATTTGGATTGAAGAACCTTTATTAGGTTCAAACAATGTGTATACAGTAGCAACTCTATTAAAATTTAATGGTATTATATCTAAAATGTGTTATGATATATTGGGTGTAGCACCTAAATACATTTCATCATATGATTCAAGAGCGAAAGCATTCCCTAATTTAATGCAAGTTGGTTCTGCTAAGAATAAATTGGTATTATTTGGAGAGTATAAGAAAAAGACTGATAGTATTGATGAAATTAAAGAAGAACACAGACATTATTATAAGGTAGATAAAGAAGGGTATGCTACATTGGATAAGAAGAAAGTAATATTTGATGAAGTGAATAAACTATATCCTAAATTGGAATGGTTGAAGGATACTAAAGGTAGATTAAAGAAGAATAACTATGATATTGCGGATGCAATTACGTGTGGGATCGCAGTATTAAATCAAAAAAATAAATAAAAAATAAATAATAAAAATTATGGTAATATCCCTCGACTTTGATGGAACCGTTGTGACACACGAGTATCCAAGAGTAGGACAAGATATCGGAGCGGTTCCGGTATTAAAAAAATTGGTGGAAAATGGACATCAATTAATTTTAAATACAATGCGTAGCGGACACGAATTGGGTGATGCTATTGATTGGTTTAAAGAAAATGGTATTGAATTATATGGTGTGGGTTATAATCCAACACAAGCGAAATGGACTTCAAGTCCAAAATGTTATGCTGAGTTATATATTGATGATGCTGGATTGGGTGCTCCTTTAAGTATAATGAAAACAAAGAATGATGATGGTGATGAAGTACCATATGGCAGACCATTTATTAATTGGAATGTTGTTGAAGAATATTTAACAAATATGGGTTTGATAAATCAAGCAAAGGTTGAATAATATGGAAGAATATCAAAAGTTAAAGAATATATTAAAAGAAGTTGAGATATTGTCTGAACAATATTATATTAAAGGTAAGAAAATGTATTCATTTAAATTGAGAAAAAAATTAAAAGAATTGATATCTGAAACAAGGGTAATGTGGAAGAATGTAAATAAAATAAAAAAAACGATGAAAGGTCGTGGGGTAAAATGACACATATATTAGTATTTCTTTTTGTAATAAGTTTCTTAAATTGTTTAAGAAGTGGTTTCTTATTTTATAAAAGAATAACGGCTGACAGAGTTAAACCTATACCTATGACAGAGTTAATTGTTTTAGGTGTATCACTTTCAATAATAATTACACTATTAATTTGTGGATTTACAATATGATTAATTTATTTTTATTTAGTATTATTAGTTTTGGTATTACAACAATTATAACACAAAGCAAGATTTTTAGATGGTTAAGGGATTGGACTGAAAGTATTAACGAATATTGGAGTTCAGTATTTAGATGTCCATTATGCTGTGGTTTTCACGTTGGATGGTTTTTAAGTTTAGTATTATTTAGTCCAACAGCGACATTCATTGGTGGTAGTTTTTTAGTAACTATGTTCTTTGACGCTTGTTTTTCGGCTGGTATTGTAATTTTATTAGATCATTTAAGATATAAATTAAATCCTGATTGGTAATAGTATGAGTATAAATAAATGGGAATATTTTGAACCACTTAAAACAAATAGGTGGATTATTAAATTAAAAGGGTGTGATATTGAAGAATATCTTTTTAGGAAGTATAAAATCTTTAATGATGGTGATAAACTAATGTTTTCAACTGAAGTATATGAAACTGTTCATCACCATATTAATCCAAAAGATTTGTTTAATATTGAAGAAGTAACAATTGAGTTTTTAGATCCAATAGGAAATGTTGTAAATGGATTAGTATTTAATCCAAAAACAATTCAATTTGAACAATCAGGGGATTATGGGTCGGATGATTTATTAAACTATAAGATATTAATGGAAATTGATAAAGAAACATTACATCCAATATATAAAATAGAAAAGGAAAAAAAAGATGAATAATATTGACGAAGTATTTGAGAACTATAAAGGACACGTATTTTCATTTGAGTTTGATGGACAAATAAAACTAATGAAGTGTTATTTTAAACCAGAATGGCAAATAGAACAAGAGGGTATAATTGTTAAGAAGAAAGATAATTTAACTTATCTTATAACAAAAGATCCCACAATTTCTTTTAGTAGTATGTTAGGTTTTGTTACACAAATAATTAATACAAATATTGAAAGAGAACAAAAGGTTAAGTTATTGGCTGAAAAGAAAAGACAATTAGAAGAGTTGTTTAATTCATCATCATTGGATGAGTTAGTTGGACTTGATTTTAATATAAAACGGGATGATGTAATACCCGAAATAAAGATAATTGAAGTTGAAGAAACTTCCATATCATCAGAAACAGAAAAGGTGGAGTAAAATCCACCTTTTTTTGTTATATATTAATTTAAAAATTTTAAAGTTCAGGTTTATCCCCTAATAGATTTATAAAATTACTGATATAATAGTTATTTAATACTACACCATTGGAAGAATTAGGTGATATTATCAATTCTAATTAATAACCTGAATCCATAAAAACAGCGATTAATTCGTCATTTTTATCAGCATTGTATAAGAAAAATGATGAACCATCGTATTTGATACGAATATTGTATTTATCATACTTCCAAATATTATTTCCTGAGTATGTTAGAATATAATCTTTATCACCACTAAATCTTATTTGTTTTGCGACTACACATTGGATATCCATTCTACGATTTGCATTCATATTAAATATATCTCTGTAACCAGCACTATGATTTATAACTTGTGTTATATGCTTTTTATATAATAAATCCCAATAGTTATCTAAATTGATAATCGCTGCTTGATATTTTCCTGAAGAATCCGTTGAGTTCCATTTAGGTTTAGTACTCATTGTTTCATTCCAAAATTCACCCTTAGATAATTCAGCGTCAGCTTTTTTAATATAAGTATTTGGATCTTCTCCTTTTTCTTTGATTGCTTGTAAACCTCGCTTAAATCTTAAATCGTCTCTACAAGTACCATCGGCGACCCATTTACCATCTTTAGCGTAATCAACTTCGGAAACATCACCAATTAAATCATATACCACATTTTTAGATGCATTTTTATTCGCTAATTCTTCAGCATATTTTTCCATACCTAAAGAAAGTATTATTGCTTCTGTTGGTGTTATTTTTCTTGTAAAAATTGATCCTTCACTTGATTCACCACCTAAGTCAGTTTTTGACATTGAATCAACTTTATATTGTTGTACCCCATTATTTGAGAATACCGAAATGTTTTTATTTCCAGCAGGATTTATATTATATTTAAAACCGCTAGCACCTAAATTATATCCATATCCGGAACCTTCTTTTGTACAACTAATCATACCTGAGGCTAATATAAGACATACTGCACCTATTTTAAGTGTGTCTTTAATACTCTCACTAACTGGTTCTGGTTGATCGTCATCAATATCAATAACCTCACCATTTATCATTTTCACAATATTTGATTTACCTTCTTTACCGGGTCTGTTATCAACTAATCTAACGTATATTTCTTTATCACCACCAAGTTGTTTTTTTAATGATTTAATGATAGTATCTTTGAGAGGATCGTTATTTAATGTATCTTCGGTTTCAATATCTTCAACCTCCATAAGATTCATTAATCTCCTCATTTTATTTATTTCTTTTAATAAAACTTTTTCCATACCATATAAATAGTTATGAAAATAAAAAAAGTGACTAATTAATCACTTTTTTTATTTTGGTTATGTATCGGTAATGGAAACATTGAATATTATGACCACCCGCTTCAATTGCGTCTGTTTGGTAATTGAATAATTGTCCATCATTTAAGTATTGGAAATCAACACAAAAACCTTTTGGTGTTTTACTAATTCTTACGTCAGAACTTAAACTATCCTTATCGGTTAGGTGTTTCATCATTGATTGGGTAAGTTTCCAAATCTGATTGATTTTATAATCTTCTTTGTAGTTATTAAACCATTTATCAAATGATTCTTGACTATAAACTAACACACTACTTTTTCTATTTTCAGGGAATGAATAACTTATTGAATAATACTCAACAGTCCCACCAACTTTATATTTACCGGATATTTGTTGTAAAAATGGTATAATTGGACCATACATAAATTTAGTGTTTGGTTCTTGTTTAGAGTGCCATTCTTGAAATCTTGTAATTAAAGATTGGAATCTTTTGTTTTCACGTTCCATTGCTTGATTAATTAAATCATCACATTTACTGATTACATTGTTAATAATTTCAGGGATGATTACTTCTTTTTTCTTAGTCATAGTGGTATTGTTTATAATTGTGGAACAAATATAATACTTTAATTTGACAATACAAGTTTTTTTTTATAAATTTTTTTATTATCTTTGTATCATTATGAAAAAACTATTTTTAATCAGAGGATTGCCGGGGAATGGTAAATCGACATTTGCTAAATTATTAGTCAATAAGGATTATTGTCACAAAGAGGCTGATATGTATTTTGTTGATGGGGATGGTAATTATAAGTTTGAACCTTCAAAAATAAAAGAGGCTCATATTTGGTGTAAGGAAGAAGTTGAATTTCTTATGAAATACGAACATTCACCTATTGTAGTATCCAATACCTTTACTCAAGAATGGGAAATGAAGGATTATTATGATATGGCTAAAGAACACGACTACCAAGTATTCTCTATAATTGTGGAAAATCGCCACGGAGGTAAGAATATTCACGGAGTTCCTGATGATAAGTTGGAAATAATGAAAAATAGATTTGAATTAAAATTAATTTAATTTGGTGGTTTAATTAAAATATATTACCTTTGTAATATGATAAGAAAAAAATATGAAAATAAAGATTTTTTTAATAGGATTAAGGAAATCACACTTGAAATCCTTGATACACCAGAAAAGTCAGACATTACTTATGACATTTTGGATCCATTCTTGGAGAATGAACTTCATTTTAATGTTTTAAAAGTTAAACAAAGACAGATGAAATATGGTAAAATATGGGAATCTGTCATTGGGGAATACAAAAACTTTATAAGGTTAAAAGAAGGGTATGAATTTGGATTTGATTTAATGAATAATAGAAGAAAAATAATTATTGAATTAAAGAATAGATACAATACAGATAATTCGTCATCAAAAAGCAAAAAGTATGATGAACTTTCAACATTCAAAGAGAGTAATCCTGACTATAAATGTGTTTATGGTGTGATTAATGATAAGAATCCTGAAGGTAGATGTGTTAAAATTAATCACAATGATCAGGAGATATTATACATTTCAGGTGATAAATTATTTACTCTTATTTTTGGTAAAGATAAAGATAGAGTTATTAGAACAGTTAAAAAGGCTGTATCTGATTATACATATGGTAAAACTTAAAAAAGGTTTGTATTAATCTAATATAAAAATTATGAATAACTTAGAATGGATTTTTAAACAACATAGTGATACTAATCATTATTATGATGGATATATCCCCTACAAATTTCACTTAAAAATGACATTACAGGTGTATGAAGATTTTAAACATCTTTTACCTAAAAATTTAATAACTGAGGAAAAAGAAGAATATAAAAATTGTTGGGAGGTGGTTGATATTACACTACAAACTTGTCTTTGCGCTACGGCAGCCCACGATTTGATTGAGGACACCAGAACATCGTATAATGATGTTAGAAATAGACTTGGTGTATTTGTTGCTGATATTGTTTATGCGGTTTCCAATGAAAAGGGTAAAACACGTAAAGAAAGGGCTAATGACAAATACTATGAAGGTATTAGAAACACTAAAGGTGCTGTATTTGTTAAATTATGTGATAGGATAGCAAATGTTCAATATTCAAAGATGACAAAATCATCAATGTTTAAGAAATATAAAGAAGAAAACCCTGAGTTTATATCAAGACTTGGGTTTAAAGTTGAATTAGGGAATGGTGTTCCTATTGATTGGGATGGGGTTGAGGATGTAAATTATTTACAACCTATGGTTGATTATTTGGGAAAATTATTTAGTGAGGAATAGAAAATGATAGATGTTAAACAGGGTGATTTTAGGGGTGGAATGGATGGGGCTTATATTAAAGGATTGAGATTAACTGATTTGAATATTAGTAGATTTAATTTATATAGGATGCCGAGAAAATCAAATGAAGAAGAAACGATATATAAGTTATGTAAGCATCGTAGAGGTGTGTATATTGTTCATAACTTAAAAAGTAAAACGGTTGATTGGTGTGAAAGATTAGATTAAAAAAAATGAAATATAATTTAGACATATTAAATATGTATATTAAAGATGGGTTGTTAGAATGTCAATCACATCCAACTCTGCCATTGAAAATATATAACTACTCTCGTGATTGTCAGTTTGAAAAGAAGTGGGATGATATTACTCTTGCTATGCGTGGAACTGTATTAGATGATAGGGGTGTATTAATCGCTAAATCATTCAATAAGTTTTTTAACCTTGATGAATTACAAGACATACCGAATGAAGAGTTTGATGTGTATGAAAAATTGGACGGTTCATTAGGTATTCTATTCAACTATAAAGGTGAATGGATATTTGCATCTAAGGGTTCATTTATTTCAGAACAAGCAATAAAAGGAAAAGAAATATTTGATAGGAAATATGGACATATAACATTATACCATACAATTACTTATATATTTGAAATCATATATCCTGAAAATAGGATCGTATGTCATTACTCTGAAGAAGATGTTGTATTAACCGGTGCTTTTGTGGGAACAACTGAATTGAATATTGATTACTATTTTTTTGATGGTTTAACAAGGGTTAAAAAATATGATGGTTTAACCAATATTAAAGAAATGAAATCTATGATTGGTGATAATCAAGAAGGTTTTGTAATTAAGTTTCGTAATTCAGGTGTTAGAGTAAAAATTAAGGGTGATGAGTATGTTAGGTTGCATCGTTTATTAACTAATTTCTCTAATTTGGATATTTGGAAGTGTTTAAAGTCTAAAACAAACTTTAATTATTTTTTAGATAGGACACCTGACGAATTTGATTCTTGGGTTAAGGGTATTAAGAATGGTTTAGTTGATGAATACCATAAAATAGAAGAAACTGTTCATTTATTATTTGAAGATTTTAAGGATAAAAGACCTGGATTTACTTTTGATGATATGGGTAAGAAAGAATTCGCTATGTGGGTTAAAGAACAACCAAGACAATATCAACCAATATTGTTTTTATTGTATGATGGAAAAGATTACTCTGATACCATTTGGAGAATGTTAAGACCAACATATCAAAAACCTTTTTGGGGTAAAGAAGTGGAATAATTTGTTTTATTCCATTTTTTTATTATTTTTGTATTATGAATTTACTATATAAAGTTTTATTTGGATTATTGGGGTATGTTCTTTTGACAATCCCTCATTTTATTGGATTATTTATTTATCCAATATGGTTGATTTTTCTATGTGGTATTGTTGGATCAATGTGGGTTGGACCTTGGCTTTATAATCAATACATAATTTATAACCTTAGAAAAAATAACCCTTTTAATAAGAAATAAAAATGAGAACTCTTTGGAAACCAACACCATTTGATGCGTTTTGTGAAAAGTATTTGGATGGTTTATACTGTTCAAAACTCCCAATTGATGAACAATGTTCTGGTTATTACAAATTAAAAGAAATGGTTTTATCAAAGATTGAACCAGCGACAAAAGAAGAATATATGAGGTGGAATAATAACCCAACAAGGGAGGAATTATTTTCAACACATCATATTAAATACCTTACTTTTTTACACGAACTAACAAGAGATCCTGTTAGAAAGTATTGGAAATATATTAAAAAATTGAGGGTGGAATAAAAATGGAAAACAAAAAAATTGTGTTGATATCTGATACACATAATAAGCATAATAAGATTGTATTACCTGAAGGTAATATTCTTGTTCATTCAGGTGATTTTTCAGGTATGGGCAAACAAAGTGAGGTGAAGAACTTTTTTAAATGGATAACCAAACAATCGGAGATTTTTGAACATATTATATTCATTGCGGGTAATCACGAATTATCATTTGAAGATAAAGCATCTTGGGTTGATGAATTAATTGAAGGATTACCGAAGAATGTTCATTATTTAGAAGATAGTGAAGTAGTGATTGATGGTATGAAGTTTTATGGAACTCCGTATCAACCTGAGTTTTATAATTGGGCGTTTAATTTGAAAAGAGGTGTTGAATGTGCTGAAAAGTGGGCTTTAATCCCTGAAGATACTGATGTTTTATTAAGTCACGGACCTCCAAAATATATGTGTGATTATATGCCTTGGGATTTAACTAATATTGGATGTCAGGATTTACTTAATAGGGTTATGGTTGTAAAACCTAAACTCCACGTTTTTGGTCACATTCATTGTGGGTACGGTTATAAAGAATATGAAGGTATATTATTCGTAAATGCGAGCACTTGTAATGAGGAATATGAACCAGTTAATAAACCTGTGGTTGTTCAATATATTGACGGTAAATTTGATTTTTTTAATGAATAAGATTTATAATGAGGATTGTTTATTGACTATGAGTAAAATTAATCCAATAGATGTGATATTAACATCACCACCATATAATATGACAAAAAGGAAGGGTGGTTATGCGGATAAACAGATGAGGTATGACACGTACAATGATTGGAAAAGTGAAGATGAATACATCAAATGGTCATTAAATATATTTAATTCATTTGATAAGGTATTGAAACCTAATGGTGTGGTAATATATAACTTTTCATATTCAATTGAAACCCCATCACTACCTTATTTATTGGTATCGGCGATTATACAAAACACTAGTTTTATGGTTGCCGATACTATTATTTGGAAAAAATCCAATAGTATTCCACATCCAGCATCTTATAATAGATTAAATAGGATTGTTGAGTTTATTTATATTTTTTGTAGGAAGGATGAGTTAAAAACCTTTAATTGTTATAAGAAAGTGGTTAAAACATCACCAAAAGGACAAAAATATTATGAAATAATTGATAATTTTATAACCGCAAAGAATAATGATGGTAGTAATAACTTAAATAAAGCAACATATTCAACTGAACTATGTGAGAAGTTATTATCAATCTATTCAAAGGAAGGTAATTTGGTGTATGATCCATTTATGGGGACAGGAACAACGGCTTTGGCTTGTAAAAACCTTAATATGAATTACATTGGTTCTGAGATAAGTTTAGAACAAGTAAAATATAGTGAAGAAAGATTAAAAGAAATAAAATAATGAAAGAAATAAAAAGTGTAGAAATTGTAGAGATTACTGAAAAAATTGTAATCTATAAGAATGGTGAGCCAGCAAATGCAATTGAAGTGGTTCATTTTAAGTATGACGATGGTAGTCCTTGTGGATATCATTTAATATCACAAAAAGATCTATATAAGATAGGGGATAAAGCCTGTTATATTCAACCGGATTATTGTGTTAGTGATATTGCTTTATTTGATAGTTTTACCAAACCAAATGGTGATCCTAAGAAATCTAAATTGGGTAAGAATAGTCGTATTAGAGCGGTTAAGTTTAACTTTAGCTTTGATAATACTTCAGATCCAATTTATTCATTCGGTATTTTATTACCTGTAAGTGAAGTAGAGACTTTTTTACATACCACAATTGATAAGGTAAGTGATTTATCTGAAGTATTGGGTATTGTAAAATATGAAGAACCTGAAACAGGTGCTTCAGGTATGGTTGCTGGTGATTTCCCTTCATTTATGTATCGCACAGATGAAGAAAATTTTTTTAATAAAGTTGGTTATGTGAAAGGTGCTATTGAAGATGGTGAAGAATTTGGTTTATGTTTAAAAGGTGATGGATCGAGTTGGACTATGTATGTAAAGAAAAATGCTGATGGTGAGTTTTATCACGGAATTTGTTCAAGAAGCCAAGAAAAGAAACTTGAGCAAGCATATACTTCACTTTATGTTGATCATCTTGGAAGTGAGTTTCACAAATACATTCACCCTGAAACAAAAGAAAAAGGTTGGTTTAATGATGATAGTAGAACATTTATTACCGATGAATGGGCTAAAGAAAATTTAACCCCTATTACAACTGAAGTAAGGGATAGTTGGATTGATGTTGCTAACGATAAAGGTTATGTTGAAAAGTTGGTTGAATATTGTAAGAAATACGATGTTGAATTGGCTTTCAGGGGTGAATTAATGGGTGAAGGATTGAAAGGTTCTGGTAATAAATTAAATTCTGATGCTAAACAAAAACAAACAATTGTTTTGTTTGGTGTGGATGGATTGGAAACCGGATTTTCAGTAAGAAATCATTACAGACAATTTCATAACTTAGAATCTGTGGGTATAGAAACAGGATTACCATATACCAAATCTGTATGGATTAAACCAAACTCAATTGAAGAATTGGAAAATACTTGTAAAGAAATCTTCATTAAAGAAGAATCTGTTGGTAGAATAATTGAAGGGGTGGTTATAAGAACTAAGAATAATAATAGGATTAGCTGCAAGTATATGAATCCTAAATACGATGAAAAGAAATAATTAATTGATTGTTAAATAATTTAAAAAAAAGAGTAAGAAATTATTCTTTTTTTTGTTTTATCGGGAAAAAATGTTTACTATTTAACAATAAAAATACATAAATTAAATATGACAGATAACTTATCATACGAAGAAAAAATAAAACACGTGTTTAGTATTATACCTCAAACCGATTTCCACAATTATAAATGGAGGGAAAAGATTCAATTGGAGAGGTTGGGTTTATCTAATAGTTGGGGTCATAGGATTCATGGACCTGATAGTAATGAATTCTCGTTGAAAAGTAGTACTTTAAAAATTAATAAGGGTGGTAAATATAAAGTTAATTCATCTACACCAATAGGTACTTTTGGTAGGGTTGATAAAGACATGACATATGATAAAAAAAATACGTGTTGTTCATTATTTAGTTGTGATGGATTGTTATTATTGTCGGTAACGATATATTATGACGATAATTTTGAAACTATGTATAGTAATGAACAGTCACTAAAAAGGGATAAAATGTCCAATAATAAACAAACTAGAGATAGTGTTCTGATTAATTTTAATCTAATTAAGAAATACAATTTAACATATGATATAAGTTATAAGTCTGATAATATTATTTTGTCATCCAATATATAAAAATAAAAAAAGGGACTTTAAGTCCCTTTTCCTTTTTAATTCATCCCCACTAAATCAATCCTTGATATGTTATCTTCTTTAAGAACTTGAATTACAAATTCACCCCAATTACGAGTTTCTTCAATGTGAGTTATAAATAATACATTATCATAAGTATCTTTAATTTTACTCAATAACATTTCCACTTTATCGTAATTATTATGTGATACCTTACCCAAAATCTCATCCAAAAATAACATATTGAATTTTGGTAAACAATTTATTTCCACTAATATATGTCTTAACGCTAACGACCCCATTGTCCTTTCAAACCCTGAACCGGTGTATAAAAACTTATTCAAACCGGTGTTATTTTCAGTCATAACAAAATCCAACTCTTTTTTGTCGTTTAATTGGATATTAACTGAGAAATCTGTTAAATCACCCAATAAATCATTTAACCTATCATTGATATAAGGTATTTTATCTCTTAAAATCAATTTAACAATACCATTCTTACCGAACATTTCAATATAGAAATCAAATGTTTTAATATATTTTTCTTCAATAGTAATTGTTTTAATTGTGTTTTCCTTATCCAAAATAGTTTTATCAATATTCTCAATATTAACTTGGAATACCACAACATCTTCATTATAACCATTCATTTCATCTGACTTAGTATTAATGTCAAATTGTAATACATTTGTCTTTGTTTCAATTGTTTTGTTATTTTCAATATTCACCACATTATCTTCGTACTTTTGAATGTTTGATAATATTGTATTTAACTTATTCTTTAATCTTTCTACATCTAACTCAATCCTTGAAAGTAAAATCTCATTATTTAATTTGGTGTCCAATATATCTTTTTGTTCTTTCTGGTATTTAATATCTTCTAATATGATATCTAATTCAGATTGTTTGGTTTTAATTAATTCTTCACCTTTATTTATTCTACCTTTATTTGTTTCAATAGTATTTTGAGCTTCAGTCATTGATTCCAATTTGGTTTTATTAATATCAATAGACGACTTTAATTTTTCAATACCCCTTTCAATTAATAAGTTATTATCCAATTTAAGTTTTTCACCTTTTTGAATATCAATCTTACCATTTAGTTCGGTTAAAAGTAACATATTTGTTTCATTTTTCACCTTTAAATCTTTTACTTTTTGTTTTAATTGGTTGATTTCATCTGTATGATCTACATCTTCTAATTTTCTTTTACAGGTTGGACAAAATTCACCTTCTTCTAATTGTTTAATTAAATCTAATGTGGATAGAATATCTTTATTATTATTAGCCCTTTCATTGGTAATAACACCAAGTTCAGTTATAATGTTATCTAACACATCCTGATTAAACATATGTTCTAAAATTGAACTTTCTTTTTCTTTAATCTGATTTTCTAAATCAATAATTGTTTTATCAATTAAATCCTTTTCAGATAATTTAAGTTCTAATTTTGTATTTTCTTCCTTAATTGTATCTAAGTTAGATTTATATTTTGAAAGGATAGATAGTAGTTCTTTTTCCTTTTCTAATAAAAAATTATATTTGGTTTCTTCATAATGGTGTTCTAATCCATCAATATTAGTTTTAAGATTTAAATATTGTGTTTCCTTTTCTAATAATGTTGTTTCGGATAAAGATTTATCACCTAAAAGTGCTGTATAAGACAATTTAACCACCTCTGGATCGATTTTAATTATATCTTTAAGTAAATTATCCTTTTGGGTATTTAAATCAATTATATCTAATTTAATTGTATCAATTTTGGTTTGTCTATCTAAAATATCTTCCCTTATTTTGGTTATTTCTTCTTTATGTAAATCAATTTCACCTTTGAGTTGTTCAGTATTATATTGATTAGATTTAAGACCTTTTTGGTATTCGGTATAAAGTGTTTTACCGATATCACCTTTTTCTTGTAAAATATCTAAACCCATAAATCTTGAAAATATCTTACCTCTATCAGTAGCACCTGCGTGGATTAAATCTTCTAAGTTATCTGAAGTAGCGATAATTGTTAAAAGAAAATCATCAATATCCCCAATATTTTGTTTAAGGACTTTTTCAGTTTCTTTTCTTTGTTCTTCAGTTTCATTCACTTCTGTTCCATCAGGATTTAGTTTAAAGAAATTAAATACAGATGAATAAGACCATTCAGCAGAACCTTTCTTTTTAGGTTTTCTAGTGAGTGTTCTATCCAATCTAAAATCGTGATCGTCAATTTGAATTACACCTGATACTTTTACTTCATTTTTATCTGTGTATAGGTTAAATATTTCTTCATTCTTTTTAGTGGAGAATGTTGAACCAAATAGGAGGAATACTATAGCATTTAATAACGTAGTTTTACCTGCGGCATTTCCTGGGTTTGAATTAATAATGGTAATACCTGGTATTTTCTCAAAGTTTATTTGGTTATTATCTCCATATGAAAGGAAATTAGAAAAATGAATTGATTTAATTTTACATTCATTTATTTTGAATGAAAGGTCTTTTTTGGTGACTAATCTTTCATTTACTTTATCATCTAATCGTTCAATAAAATCCGAATCGATGTTATTACCATTAAGTAAAACATATTCTTTAATAAGTTTCTTTTGGTAGTTAAGGTCAAATAAGTTTTCAGATATAATTTCAGTTTGTTCTGATTGTTTAACTTTTTTTGGTTTAAGTATTATAGATATTTTTGGGGTATTATATTTCTTTTGGAAATATGATTTAACTCTAAGTTTTCTTTCCTTTGTAAAGTTTTCTGGGTAATCTTCCCATTCTACTCGTATTGTTGGTGATTTATATTTATTTTCCATAAGTTAAATAATACTAATTTCTAAGTAAAAAGTAAGTATTTATAAAAATATGAGAATAATAATAACAGAACAACAATTTAATTCACTTTTATTAAATGAAGGTGCTCCTAGTCTATGGTGGAAAGAAATTAAACAAGCGGTTAAATTAGTTAATAATATTGATGAATTTGAAATTAAATTTAGTCAATTATATGATAGTGCTAGAAAACAAGGTTTAGTTTGGTATGTTAAAAGATTGTTTTATGATAAAATGACACCGGAACAAGTTAAACAAGAAATATTGGATGGTTATATAGATGAAAATGGAAAATTGGTTAAATATAAAGGTAGAAACGATTTAAAGGAAAAAAATCAAAAATTATATAAATTAGCTGGTAAGATATCTAAGAAATATAATTTAACTAAAAAAGTTGATGATATATTAACACAAGTATTTCCTGATACCTTACAAAGATATTGGACACCAGAATTAATAAGACAAGAATTTAAAAAAGGTGATTATAAAAGTAGAAGTGATTTAAAAATTAAAAATGGTAATTTATATCAGGCGGCTAAAAAACGTGGTATGGTAGATGAATTAATTCCTGATACCTTACAAACATCTTGGACACCTGAATTGATAAGACAAGAATTTAAAAAAGGTGATTATAAAGGTAGAAGTGATTTAGAGGAAAAAAATAATAAATTATTTCATGCAGCTAAAAGACATGATATGTTAGATGAATTAATACCCAATAAACTCACTACGGACTGGACACCTGAATTGATAAGACAAGAATTTAAAAAAGGTGATTATAAAGGTAGACTTGATTTTCAAATTAAAAATATTGCTTTGTATCTTGCAGCTAAAAGACGTAATATGTTAGATGAATTAATACCTGATAAACTCATAAAATCTTGGACACCTGAATTGATAAGACAAGAATTTAAAAAAGGTGATTATAAAGGTAGAGGTGATTTACAAATTAAAAATTTTGCCTTATATGATGTGGCTAAAAAACGTGGTATGTTGGATGAATTAATCCCTTATAAACTCATAATATCCTGGACACCAGAATTAGTAAGACAAGAATTTAAAAAAGGTGATTATAAAAGTATACCTGATTTACGAATTAAAAATAGTAAATTGTATAATGCGGCTAAAAAACGTGGTATGTTGGATGAATTATTCCCTAAAAATTAAGTATTTATAAAAATAAAACATAATTTTAAAGAAACTGAAAAAGTAACTATTTATAATAAAAAAGAAGATATGAAAACAATTAAACTAAAAGAATCGGATTTAACAAATATTGTTAAGAAAATAGTGAATGAAGTCTCAAACCCAAGAATTAAAAGTACGGTTGAGCCACCTGAAAGAAATATTGGTAAAAATAACTTTTCTATATCAAACTTGCCACCAAAAAAACCGGATAATTTTCAAATAAGAAAAGAAGTGGCTCAAAATGTCATTGATCGTATTATAAAATATGGTAATAAATATTTATTTGAATTGGATAAAATAAATAGTGATTTTCCAATTAAAAAAGATCGTTACGAACAATATTAATCTTCACCATATAAATCATTTATCGGAGTTTGTTTAACAGACTCCGATTTTTTTTGTTCAATTATTTCTGATATAGTTTCTTCTTTTTTCTTCCTACCACCTTTCTTTTTAGGTGTTTGGATGATTTCACTTGTATCCTTTTTAATGGAATCCATAGGGGATCTACCCCATTTATTTTGGATATACCCCTTTTCAAGACAATCGTAAATAAAGGTAGGTAAATCCAACTCGTTTAATTTACAGAAATCCACAATTTCTTTATCAATTTTAATTTCTAATTTCATTAGTCCCAAGAGTATATAATAAGTGATGTGTCTTTTTCATTTGAAAGTTTAATTAATTCATTAAACCAAGATTCTGTCATTTTACCAACTAATCTTTCCCCATTGTCAGAATAATCTGTTTTATTTTTAATGGAATGTTCCCAACAGAAATTAAATGTATCCGCTTGTTCTTCACCGTGTCTTTCCCTATCTGCTTGATCACAAATTTGTTTAAGTAAATCTTTATCTACTGACCAATCAACAAGTTTTCCGGTATTGTCAAAAGTAAGTGTTCCGTATTGTGTTTTATCGGATTTAATTACTTCATTTGTTGATATTTCATCTTCTTTTTTATAAAAGTTGAATTTTATGTATATTTTTCCTATCTTCATAACCGATAGAATAATAATATTTTGGAAAAAATAAATAAATTTTGGAATTGAAAATATTTATAATTATATTTGTAAACTAAAAATGAAAAATATGATAAATTATTTCTTGATAATATTCGGTAATAATCGTCAGATTTGTGAAGATCTAACGATTCTTTTGGGTGATGAAATTGTTAAAATGGCTGAGGGTGATAGTGTTATATTACTAACCCTTAAATCAACAGACAACATAGATAACCTTAAAATAAAGATTAAAGAGGCGGATTCTCCGTTTATTCTTATCCCAAAAGAGCAGTTTAAAGAAATTGCTTTACAAATTGACGAAGAAACATTAAAGTATTTGTTTAACACCAAGACTAAAACACCTAAAAAACAAAAAGAAGAATCTGTTGTTTTAGATTTAAATACAATTTTAGATAAGATTAGTAAGACAGGTATGGATTCCCTAAAGAAAGAAGAAAAGGAATTCTTAAAAAAATTCAACTAATGGTAATTACTTGTGGTATTTTTTTATATTCAACTGAAATTGATAGGGTTTTAGTTGGTCATGTAACAAATCAAAACGCTTGGTCTATACCGAAAGGACATTTAGATGATAGTGATAGTAGTTATTTTGATTGTGCTATTCGTGAATTATGGGAAGAAACCAATATTTCCCTTTCAAACCTTAATATATTGGAAAAACACGAATTTGATTTTACAATGTATAGAAGTTCTAAAAAAAAGATTAAAACTTTTTTAATTATAACAGACACACCAATTGAAAAATTACATATTAAATGTAATTCATATTTTTATGAGGGTAGTGTAAAAACCCCTGAATTTGACACTTATAAATGGATTAAAGTAGATTCTTTAAAGAATTATGTCCATTATGCTCAGTACCAAAACGTAGAAAAAATTAAAAATTTGATTTATTAAACTTTTTTTACTATATTTGTATTTAAACAATTAAACAATTAAACAACATTTTATGACAAATACTGCCAATACTTTTTTTATTGATCAATCTCAAATTAGTTCTTATTTAAAGGAAATAAGAAAATACGCTGACGTTATTTCAAAGGAAGAAGAAGCCGAACTAACTGAAAGAGTTCTAAGTGGGGATAATAAAGCCCGTGAAGAATTGATTAAAGCAAATCTAAGATTTGTTATATCAATCGCTAAAACATATCAAAATAACGGAATACCTTTATCCGATCTTATTGCGGAAGGTAATTTAGGTTTATTAAAAGCGATTGAAAAGTTTGATAGAACTAAAGGTTATAGATTTATATCATACGCTGTATGGTGGATTAAACAATCTATCATTGAATCTATCAACGAACATTCAAGAAATATTCGTATCCCTGTTAATCAGATAAATGACTATTTAAAGGCTAAGAAAGAAAACAAAGATTCTGATGAAGAAATGGTTGAAATGTTTCCAACAACACAATCTATATTTGATATTATCAATGAAGATGGTGATGAACTATTGGATATAATTGAAGATGATGACGCTTTAATGCCGGATCATCAATTAAATAACGGACAAGATAATCTCAAAGGAGAGTTGGAAAAACTATTATCTAAATTGGATGATAAAGAAAAAGCCATTATTAAAATGTATTTTGGGATAGATGGAGAACCAATGACATTAGAAGCGATTGGAGATGAGTTTGATTTGACAAAAGAACGTATTCGTCAGATTAAACAAAAAAGTCTTAATAAGATACGTTCAAACGCAATTGATTTATTTAAATATTTTGGGTAATGAGTAGAGTTATTCTTATAGATATTGATGGAACTATCTGTGATGATATTCCAAACGAACAAAGTCATTTATTCGCTACCGCTAAACCATTTTTAAATGCTAAGGAAACCACAAATAAGTGGTATAGTGAGGGAAATACAATAGTATTCTTTACTGCTCGAGAAACTAAAGATAGACAAATAACTTTGGATTGGTTGAATGAACACAACTTCAAATACCACCAATTGATTACGGATAAACCAAGATGTAAAGATGGTGATGAATACATTTGGATTGACAATAGAAAAGTGAGGGGTGTCACCTATATGGGTAATTGGGGTGAATTAAAGGAAGTTGATGCTAAAATTAAAATATTTTAATATTTGGTATTATCAAAATAATTACCTATCTTTGTATTATTAAAAAAAACAACATTAAAATTATAAATTATGATTGAAACAATGGATGGTTCAGAAAAGAAGTCAGACAAAACTCCAATATTGGATACTTTTGGTAAGGATTTAACCGCTTTGGCTCAACAGGGTAAATTAGATCCGGTTATTGGACGTGACAAAGAAATTGAACGTATTGCTCAAATTCTTACAAGACGTAAAAAAAACAATCCAGTACTTATTGGAGATCCGGGTATTGGTAAATCACAAATCGTTGCTGGTTTGGCTATGAGAATTTACGAAAAGAAAGCCCCAAGAACTTTATTAAACAAAAGGGTTATTGAACTTGAACCCGGTGCTTTGGTTGCGGGAACTAAGTATCGTGGTCAATTAGAAGAAAGGGTTAAGGTTCTTTTGGCTGAATTGTCTAAGAGTAAAGACATTATTCTTTTCATTGATGAAGTCCATACTATTATGGGTGCAGGTGGGCAAGGATTGGATGTCGCTAATATGTTTAAACCAGCGTTGGCTCGTGGTGAGATGCAATGTATAGGTGCTACCACTCTTGATGAGTATCGTGAGTCTATTGAAAAAGATGGGGCTATGGAACGTAGATTTCAAAAAGTGGTGGTAAATGAACCAACCCCTGAAGAAACCCTTCAAATCCTAAATAACATTCGTGGTATCTATGAAGATTATCACAATGTAAAATATACTGATGAAGCAATTAAGGCTTGTGTTAATTTGTCAGTTCGTTATATGTCGGATAGATTTCTTCCAGACAAAGCAATTGATTTGTTAGATGAATCAGGTTCAAGAACTCAGATTAAAGATATTGTTATCCCTGAAGATATTACCAAACTTGAAAAAGAATTGGAAGATATTAAAAAGGAAAAGATGAGAGTTGTTAAAACTCAAGAATTTGAATTGGCGGCTAAAATCAAGAAAGAAGAAGATGTTGTTAATCAAGAATTGGGGTTAAAACGTAAGATTTGGCAAGATTCAATGAAATTGAATAAAACGATTGTAAATGACACGGACATTGCTGACATCATTTCAATTATGACTGACATTCCGTTATCTAAGATTACAACTAACGAAGGTCAAAAATTATTAAACATTGAAGTTGAGTTAGGTAAAAAGATTATTGGACAACCTGAAGCAATTTCTAAATTGTCAAAAGCAATTAAAAGAACAAGAGCGGGTGTTAAAAATCCAAATAAACCATCAGGTGTATTCCTTTTTTTAGGACCGACAGGTGTGGGTAAATCTCAATTAACTAAGGCGGTAAATGAGTATTTATTTGAGGGTAGAGATAATCTTATCCGTGTAGATATGAATGAATACGCTGAGAAGTTTAACCAATCACGTTTAATTGGATCACCTCCAGGTTATGTTGGTTATGATGAGGGTGGTGAATTAACTGAAAAAGTTAGAAGAAAACCATATTCGGTTGTATTGTTTGATGAGGTAGAAAAGGCTCATCCTGATATTTTCAACTTGTTATTAAGAACATTTGATGAGGGTTTTATGACAGATGCTTCTGGTAGAAAAATTGATTTTCGTAATACTATTATTATTATGACTTCTAACTTGGGAACAAGGGAAGTTAGAGAACAAGGTATGGGTATTGGATTCTCTAACGAAAAGAGTGTTTCTAAGGAAAAGATTGATTCTACTTTAATGAAAGAATTGAAGAAGTTCTTTAAACCTGAATTCTTAAACAGATTAGATGATGTGATTGTATTCAATCCATTAGAGAAAGAACATATCTTCCAAATTTTTGATGTGGAAATTATGGGATTGAAGAATAGAATATCTGGATTAGGATATACACTTGAAATATCTGAAAAGATGAAAGAGTATGTTGTGAATGAAGGGTTTGATTCTGAAAATGGGGCAAGACCGTTGAAACGTAGTATTGAAAAACATATTGAAGATACTATTTCGGAAGAAATTTTAAGGGGTGAAATAAAAGAAGGTGAAACACTTTTTGTTAATTATGTTGATGAAAAGATTGTTGTATCAATAAAAAAAAAAGAGCAAGAAGAAATAGTTAAATGAGAAAGAAAATAGTCCATATCATTGCATTTATTGTGATGATATGGACAATAATTTCATTAATTTTTGAGGTAATAAAATGAAAAAATATAGACATATGGGAAGTGTTTCAGTAAATGTGGATGTGGATATTGATGATATCCTATACGAATTAAGTAGGAGTGAAAAAAGGGAGTTATTTGACACACTTAAAGAAGATTTAGGTGTTGAAGATATGGTTAATGGTGATGAAGTAATAGTCGGAACTACAACCGAACAGGGATTGTTTGATATTTGTAATAAGATTTATGAAAATCGTAATTCTTTAACGAATGAAGATAAGGTATTTTTAATTAAACTATCCAAAAAAGGGTGGTATGAAAAAGTAATATAATGGAAGAAAAAGAAACTTTATTAGAAAAAATCACCGATTGGTGGTGGGATAATATTGGTTGGAAAATCAGGGATTTTTATCGATCAATTAATAGTGTAATTAGATGGTTTCCTATTATTTGGAAAGATAGGGATTGGGGTGATTGGTATATTTTCACAATCTTACAAACCAAATTAAAGTTTCAATCCAAATACATTGGTGAAAGGGATTATCATACCAGAGCAAAAAGAGATTCTGAAGTAATGAATCTTTGTGTTAATTTAATTGAAAAGGTTAAAGATGAGTATTACAATATGGAATACCTTGATTATTTTGAAACAAAATACGATTTTGTTGATTGTGATACTCCAGGGTATAAACAAATGGAATTTACTGAAATAAGTGAAAATGCTGATGAGTACTTTAAAAAATACCCTTTAATACATAAAAGGGTGTTGAATGGTGAGGGTTGGTTATCAATAATTGATGAAGATACTGGTGAAGTAAATAAGAAAAGAATTGCTATGAATATGGCACAAATAAATCACAATAGGGCTCGTAAGTTGTTGTTTAATATTATGGGTGATGAAATTGAAAAATGGTGGGAGTGATCTCACCATTTTTTTTGCTTTATTTTATTGGGGTTTCTATTTATATATTAATATATGAATATAATTTATGATTTTAAAACATTAGAAAGCAATTATTCTTTAATACCAAATAACAAAGAACAAATTGTATTAGGACATACATCAAGAAATATAAAGTCTTATTTAGATGGGGTTAAGTTAAGGAAGAGTATAAAAATACCTAACTATACGATAGATAAGGGGGGTAAGGTGTATAATCATTTCACACCTGATAATTATTCGTTTGTTGTCCCTAATGATAAGACGATAACGATATTTTTAGAGAATGATGGTTGGTTAGTAAAAAAGAAAAAATTTTTTTATAATTGGATTGGTGAGGTTTATAAAGGTGATGTACACGAACAAGAATGGCGTGGGTATAATTATTGGTCTAAATATAGTGATGAACAAGTAAAATCGTTAAAAGAATTGGTAGATGAATTATGTGTTAAATATACCATTTCAAGGAATACTGTTGGACATAACACAAAATTATTGGACCCTACAATTGTTAAGGGTATTTTATGTAGAAGTAATTACTATGAAGAATATACTGATTTAAGTCCGGCTTTTGATTTTTCCAAAATAAAAAATAAGATAAAAAAGAAATAATATCATATTTATATGTATGAAAACAAAACACGATATAACTAAATCAATTCTTAAAAGAATAAGATTGGTGGAACAAGATGAAGAGGAAATTACATTTAGTAAAGATGAAGAGGTTTTAGATAAACCTGAAGAACAATTTAGGAAATTTTTGATTGACGGATCCATCGTTCAAGTGTCAGGTTTAGATTCCACAGAACTGGAATTTACGGAAAATGAAAAAGAGGCTTTTAGATCATCAATGCAAGGTTTTATAGATAACATTACCGATTTAGTTGAATTTAAGATATTAAATATGTCATCATCAAATATTGAATGGGTTGGTGATTTAACCCAAGAAAATATTGAATGGGTTTATTCATTGGATGAACAAAATGGTTGTTATATATCTGCAAATATGTTACAATTAACAGATGAAACTCTTGAGATGATAGGCAAACTTAAACAAAACTATAAAGAATGGGCTTCAACTTGGGGTGGTATCTTATCGGAAAGAAGAATAGAAAGAAGAAAAAAAACAGGTAAAAAAGAAACACGTAGAATATGAAGGGAACATTAGAAATAATTAAAATTGTGGCATTACTAATAGGTATGTATATTATTGTCACACAAGTAATGAATGATAAAACAAAATCCATTCAAGATAAATTGGATAAAATTGAAGCCAACTCAAATCAAATAGATTCTATTTTAACTGTCGTTGATTCAATTAAAGCCCAAAGGGCTCAAGTAATCAATAATATTGATAAGAGAACTACTGTAATCAATCAACAAAAAGAAGATTTGAAAAAACCTTTACCAAAGGATACAAATATCCATAACTCAATAAACTTCTTACACGACTTCGCTAAATGAGAAAATTATTAATGTTATTATTTACATTTATTACGATAAATGTTTATTCACAAAAGGTGGATACGTGTTTTACAAGACCTGAATTAATTAATATTGCTCACAACATAAAACAATTAAAGTATCAGGATTCAACTAAAACTGAAATTATTAAACAACAAGATTCTGTAATTATGGATTATAAAGATGTAATTACAAAGGATAGTATAATAATTACCGGACATGAAGAGGTGATTGATAAGTTTAAAGAAAACGAAGAAAACTATAAGGGTATTATAACAGATTATAAAACTATGGGTGTAATGAAAAAAACTTTATATTTTACTTATGGTATATTACCTGGAATAATTATAGGTGTGTTATTAATGAGATAATATGATAATAATAGATGTAAGAAAAGAAGGTGGGTTAGATAGGGCTTTAAAGAAGTTTAAGTGGAAGTTTGAGAAAACTGGTGTTGTAAAAGAACTTAGGGAAAGACAAGTATTCACTAAAGAATGTGTTAAAAAAAGGGAACAGATTAAAAAGGCCGTATATAAAGAAACTAAAGTATTAAAGTAAATGGATATTTTATTAGAGGGTAAAAAAGAAATTATTGAAAAAACAAAAAAGAAACATTCTACCAATGGTGAATTCATTGATAGAATGTTTTCTATTGATCCAACATCACAAGGTAAATACGCTGAATGGATTAGTAATTATTTAGATTCTTCTTTAAAGTTTAAAGATTATGATAAGATTGAAGATATGATAACTAAAATTATTATACCTTTTGAAAATAATTATAAAAGAATTGATGATGATATTGTAAAACAATTTGAAGAAAAACTTATTGATAGTGGTGTTAATTTGGAAGGTAAAAATCTTATTGACGTTGAAAAGATAAAGAAAACCCCTAAAGACATTAATTCATATTCAATACCTTTTTATCTTCTTGCTATGTTACAAGTATTAGAAAAAACTAAATCAAAATCTGAAGAAGAAAGAATCGCTAAAAAAGGTGCTTATAAAATATTTGGAGATTCAAATTATTTGGTTGTTAGACCTTTAACATGGGAATCATCTTGTTTTTATGGTTTTGAAACCAAATGGTGTACTTCAATGAAAAATGATCGTTATCATTATGATAAACATACAAGGGACGGTATTTTATATTATTTTATTGATAAAAAAAACAAGGGAAATAAAGTTGCGTTATATTTAGAAAAAGATGGTAAAAAACTAAATAAATATGTATTTGATTCACTCGATAAAGAAAGGGGTATTGATTTTTTATATGAGAAGTTCCCTAAATTAACAAATGTAATAAATAAACTTACTGAGCAATTACCTATTATTGATTTATTAAGGGGGTATATATCAGGTGAAGATACGTCAAGTCAGATACTATCTTCAGATATTGTTATTGATTTTGAAAAAAATGAAGAGAATAGGGGTGAATCCATAGTGGAAATTAGTTTTGATGGGTTAGATGATTATAAAAAAGTATTTGATTTATCTGATGACGATAAATGGTTTTTAAGTATACTTGATAGTTCTTATAATGATTATCATTTTTACCCTATGGATATTGATTCAGAGTGGGATGAAGGTTATATAATAGATAAGTTTAATGATGAGAATACTAAATTATTAAGAGAAATACTTAAATATATTTTACCCACATATGTCAACGCAGATTTAAGTGATGATGAAGTAAAAAGTAATATTGCTAAAACCTTACAAAAAATGTTTGATAGGGAAACTAGTGATATATCATATGAATACCAATCGGAAATGGATAGAGCGGCTGAGATAGGGGTTAGAGATACTGTTGAAAGTGAATTATGTAATTATTTTGAAAAATATGGTTTTAAAAAATCAAGTAAAAAATGTTTTGGTGAGTATCAAACAACCATAAATAATTTAATTAAATTATTTGAAGAACACCAACCGGAGAAGAGTACAATTGAGTCTTTACTATATAGAATAACTGAATATGATAGTGTTGGTGGTTGGTCTGAAAATTCATACGAAATGATTGATTGGAATGCTTTTGACGAAGAAGGATTTCAACGTGAAGTGGAACGAAACTTGGAAAAAATAAAAGATAAGATTGAGGAAAATGAAAATTTCTCACAATATAAGGAAATGTTTGATAAGATAACTGAAAAATATCGAATTGATAAGTGGTATAAATTACCAAGAAACAAAGATATTAGTTTTAGAATAAATGGTATTGATATGGATGATTTAACAACATCTGTCACATTAAGTACTGAAAATGGTTATAGTCATTATATTTTAAATAATGTTGATGAGTTTTATAGTTTATTATATAACTATAAGTTATTTGACGATAATTAATTATCACCCCTATAAAGATATTCTATATTACATATTCCTTGTTTAACTATACTATCAAAGATTTCTTCTTTCATTGATATAGTATTTACATCATTAAAGAATAGGACATTAGTTTTACCTAATTCCATATATTTTTCTCTTAGTCTATTTTTAATTGATGATGCTTCATCGGCATCTTTACAAGAGAATACAAAATACTTACCTTCATCTTCCACACAGATTTTATTCTTAATAAGAAAACATTGTTTAATATTATTATTTACATTTAATAGTTGAAGTATGAAGTATGCTGGAACTCTAACTAATTTGTTTTTAAAGTATATTTTTCTTTCGTTATAATATGTGTCTTGGAATATAATTTTATATCCAGGTATTTTGGTTTCAATAATTTTACCAATACTATTTCTTTGGGTGATTGTATTTTCTTCACCCGGTTTTACCTTATATAAAAACATTAAGGGGTATTTAAGTCCGGGATAGAATAGGTTTTTTTGTTCTTCCAATACTTGATCCCATTTTTTAGAAGCCCAAGAGTAGTCGACATATCTATTAATTATTTTGAATGGTTTATTATTCATGATTGTTGCAATAAAATAAGTGGCGTTTTTTTTCCTAACAACTTTATTTTTATTTCTTTTTTTGTTTAGTTTTTTCTTATTGTGTATTTTCTTTTTGAGTTTTTTAACATTAGTCACCTCAACATTTTCAACTAACTTTTTAACTCTTTTTTTTCTCCACTTCTTATACTTCGCTTTATTTTTCCTATAATAGCGTTGTTGTTTTGTAAGTCTTTTTAATGCCATTTACCGGTAAATAAAAACTTTATTTTCATCCATAATGTTATTTTATTAGGGATAACAGGAATTTCATCTTTTTTTATTTTTTGTAATTCTTTAATCAACTCCTGTTTATATTTATTGGTTCTTTTTTCTTCCAATTCAATTTCACCATCAATTGATTTAATATCTTGTATTATTTGGGCTGGTTTTTCTTCAAACTTAGGCCTTTCAATTTTAATAAAGTTATATTCTTTTTTTTTCATTTTTTATAAAATAAATCGTTCAAAATTAGGGTTTGATTTTATTAATCTTAAAGTATCGATTGATAGTAATTCATTCCTAAGATTAATTGGTTTACACTCTACCGATAACCCATCATCTTTTTTTAGGTAATAAAATATTAGTATATAATAAAAGTTATTTTGTTTTTTTAACTTTTCATATAATAATGATAATTTTTTATAGTTATTATAGTCATTAATTGTTTTCATATTATCGGGTCATGTCGTAATATTCTTTAATGTTATTACAAAACTTATCTGACGATATCTCTTCATCTTTGATTATAACGGTTTCTATACCGGTTTCTTTAATATAATCAATTGTTTTAAGTATATCATTACCAAATGATAATTGTAATAATTCTAAGTATGTAATTTTCATATTCTAATAATTCATTATAATTAATTCTTGTGTTTTTAATTGGGATTTTTTTTGAAACACTTGAAGTCCAATTATTCTAACTAATTGTGTTCATAGTGGAAATATATTCAACCTAAACTTTAAAATAAATAGATATTCAACATATTTATACATTATATGAGTGATGTAAAAAAAAAATTATTTAAAAAGTTACCTCTAACTGAATTGGAACAATCTAAAAAAGGTAAATTATTCATTCCTCGTAGATTATCCGGTGAAAATAGTAGATTCAACCAATGGAATAAGGAACAACCCATCGTAGATGGTGTTCAGATAAATCAATATACACTTAATGGTAAAAAAGATGGTTTATGGGTTGAGTTTGAAAAAAATAAAATAACGTCTAGAATAGAATATAAAAATGGTTTATGGGGAGGTGTGTATCAAACATTTTACCTTAATGGTCAAATCCAATATGATGGACAAACAAAAGATGGTGAGCTTGATGGTTTATGGAAAATGTATCATCAAAATGGTAATTTAAAAGAAATTGGTAGTTATGTTGATAGTAGCCCTGTTGGTATATGGAAAACGTATTACCCATTTAATAACCAATTTGAAAACAATAATTTATTAAGTAGTATTGGTAATTATATTAATGGTAAAGTTGATGGTTTATGGGTTGATTATTTTATGAATGGTAAGGTAGCGGGTAAAACTATTTATGATATGTCTAAAAAAATTGCTCATATTTTTTATAATAAGGATGGTGGTGTTAGTGAAAGTATGAATTGGAAAGATGAATACGATAATATGGTAATAAAAGAACAAATGGAAGATAAAGATAATATATTAAAATCATTTGAACCTAAAAAGGAATTAAACCCTAAAGTATGGGATGAAGATGGTAAATTAAAAAATAAGATAAAAGACACATTAGTTGCTATCGGACAAGAATTTCATAAGTCATTGGAGGTGGAAGCACCTATTGAAGATATTATATTTACAGGTTCTTTGGCTAATTATAATTGGAGTCAATATTCGGATGTGGATTTACACGTTCTTATAGACTTTAATGAGTTTGATGATAAGGAATTAATTAAGAAGTATTTTGACGCTAAAAAAGCGGTTTGGAATGACAATCATAATATTAAGATAAAAGGATATGATGTTGAATTATATGCTCAGGATAAAGATGAACCACACGAAAGTACTGGTATATATTCCGTTATGAATGATGAGTGGGTTAAGAAACCAAAACCTCAAGATGTAAAAATTGATAGAGAAACTATTAAGAAAAAGGTAAGACAATTTGAAAGTGAATATAATAGAATTGTTGAGTCATATAAAGAGGAAAAATATGAGGAAACCAGAAAGGCTTTGGATAAGTTAAAGGATAAGATAAAGAAATATAGGAAGGCTGGTTTGGATAAAGGTGGTGAAATGGCGACTGAAAATCTTGTTTTTAAAACTATGAGAAGAAGTGGTTTAATTGAAAAAATATATAAATTGGGACTTGAAACAACTGATAAGGAATATACCATTGAAACCATAGATGAATCTGAACACCCTAAAAAAGGTAAACTTTTTATACCGAGAAGAATTGACGAAAGATTAAAAGAATGGAATGAAATGCAACCTATTATTGATGGTAAAAAAATAAATCAATATGATTTAACTACCCGTAATATGATTGGTAGGTGGGGTGAAGGTGATATAAATGCTGGTAATACAATTAATTTGTTTGTTACTTATTGGGATGTATTTAATGATTCGGAAGAATTTGATTTTAGTGATAGTGACAATATGCAAAATATTTACGATAATATGATTTTAAGAATAAAGGATAGTTTCCCTGATGATATATCAGAATATGGACCTTTAAATCTAATGTATTTTGATTTAACAATACCTTTAAAAGGTAAAGAAGTGTGGGAAGAGTTTAAAAAATTATATAATGAAGAATTACCATTAACTAAAAATATTAATGAAGGTAAGATAAATGATAATATAGATGATATATTAAAAAATTTTAAAAAAACTTTTGGATTGGATATTGGATTTTTAATGACATTTGGTGGTGGGATAAATGCTTTAATAAGAAATTTAACATCACTTATTAAACAATACACTGTTCAACCATTAAATTCGTTTGAATTAACTAATTTAGTAATTGCTATGATTGTTGTTTATTTAAGAAAAAATAAATCATTGAAAGATTTTAAAAATGAAATGTTATCAATTACGGCTTTCGCTACATTAATACCGGCTTATTCAGACTTAATAAATAGTTTGTTAGGAAATGTTGATTTTATGGAAGCATTTATGACAATTATAAAAAGTGCTGGAGTTTATACAATGTTAAGTCACTTTAAAAGTAAATAAACTATTTATATATAAATAAAAAAAACATACAAATATGAAAATAAGATTAACAGAAAGCCAAATTGATAGATTGGCAAATGAATTAATGAATGAAGGATGGGCGTTTAATGAAGTAACGTTCGACAAATTAAAATCACACATTAAAGATTTATACGGTGACTTCAAAGACTTATCAAAAAGACACGGAGATCACGTTAATGTTGAATTGGGTGAACCATCTGGTGCTGTATTATCTATAAGGTTTAAAGGTAAGCAAGGTGCTAAGGATGAGGAAAACAAAGAGTTAGAAAGTGAGGTACATAATGAAGCGAAAAGTCTTATTAGTGATTGGGGTAAAAGAAAACTTGAAGGTGGTAAGTTTGAACTTGGACCTTATTTAAAACACCCTAAAAGTGGTAAATATGCTGACGTATATTGGTTGGACGATAAAACATCTAAGAAAGTTGGTTTAAATAAAAAACTTGTTGATGAAATTAAAAATATGTAATGGAAGAAAATTTTTTAGAAAAATTTTTAAAAAAGTATAATATACCAGAATCAACCACATTAGAATCAAAACTAATATCTGAGTTATATCCCTATGATCCTTCACCAAATAAAAAATATCTCTATTGGTTATATCAGAGATTTGTTGAAGAGTTTGGTATTAGAAATGTTAGATATTTTGATAACGAATATTGGGATAAGGTTGGAGATGCTTTACTAGTATTAGATAACTATCCACAAAGATTTAAAAATACTGAGTTATCAACTGATTTGTATTCATATAATGATATAGATTCATTTTTAATGGCGGCTGAAAAGGCTTTTCAAAGGTCGAACAAAAAGATACAATTAAAGAATGATATCGATATGGTTGATGAGTTTGATGGTATTGTCATATTATATCCATCAACAGCGGAGGCTTCTTGTTTTTATGGTAAAGGAACGAGATGGTGTGTTACAGATGAATCAACATACGAAGATTATATGGAAAAAGGTAATTTGTTTTTTATCTTAAATAAAGTTAGTAATGGTAATGACTATAAAACAGCGTTATTTGTTGATGCTTTTGGTCAGGTTCAAGGATATAATGCTATAGATGATAGATTAACGGTTAAATTTGGTGATGTGGATAAAATTGAATATGATGATTATGCTGGTAGTATTATATACCCAAAAAAAGTTAGTAGTAGTATAAAAAACTATTGGAAAACTAATATAATTGATAAACCTAAACAATTAATGGCTAAAGCATTTGATAATTGGACTAAATCTCTTGGTGATAATTATTTTCCTGAAATTATGTTTATTGAAGACTCAAAATTTTATTTACGTAAAAAACTTAATAGGGGTCAAAGAACTATTGGGGAATATATTGTTGTTAATGATGAAACAATAGGTGATGTTATAGAGGATATGGATAAATACGATATTTTAAATTCAAGTAAAACCAAAACAAATAATTTAATTAAATTTGTTGGTGAAAATAAAATTTTAAGATATTTTTCTTGGGATGATTTATTTAATGATATATTGATGGATAGTAGTCGTTTTAGATTTTTTAATGAATACGATATTGATAATCTTACCGACGCTGAAATTGAAAAATCACCTGAAATTAATGACTTAAAAAAAGAATTTATGGAAGATCCGGTTGGGTTTTATGACAAAAATAAATATAAAGGAACAGGTAATCAACCACCAAAATATAGTAATATTGATGGTTTACTTGGGATGTTATTTATCTATGATAATTATTTTGATATAGATAGATTAGTAAAAGATTATCCAACATATTGTATTGACGCTAAAGCGGAACCAATAACTTGGACATATAAAGGTCAAAAATATTATATAATAAATATGAGTGCAGATAATAAAGACATATATGACTAATAAAACGGCGGTAATAGAAATAATGATTCCATTGAGATACTTCAATGAAAAATATAGATACCAAGATGTGCCATTACACGCATTGGATGAAAGATTGGTTTATATTAAAAAAGGTGGGGATCGTAAATCCATATCAACTAAAAATGTTAAATTATTAAAAGTATTTGATCGTGAAGATAGTGATGGTATTGAAAAATATTTGGATGAATTAAGGAATAAAAATATAAATGAAAGTATAGGTATGAAAAAAGTAATAAGTGAAGAATTAAAATATCATTTAATAAATGGTATATCTGTTAATGAAAGTATATACAGATCAGGTAGTGAAGCCCATATTGATTTATTATCTGAAACAAGAAGATTATATGATAATGGTTCAATTGAATTAAATGATTACGATGAAGAATTATTTGAAACTACTGATATTGGTAGATTTGGTAAGTTTAGAGGTGAGGTAGTTCCATTAGATGTATTTTTAATTGAATATGATGGTGGGGAGTATGATGATGATGATATTAGTGGTGAGGTAGATGTTGATGAAATTGAAGAATATCTTAAAGAAAAAGGTTGGGGTGATTTGTCTTATGAAAACTTTATTGATTTTGAAAAATCTGATTATTATACAGGAACATTAAATAGTAAAACTTATGCTAATGAAATGAATGAATATATGACAGATTTATCACAAGGATTAGTTGAAAGTATCATTGAAGAAAAGGAAAAGAAACATCCACCATTGGGTAAGATTAAAAGAAACTCTGGTTCAGGTAAGAAGTATGTTGTATATGTTAAAAACCCATCAACAGGTAATATAAAAAAGATTACATTTGGTGATAAAAAAGGTGGTTTAAAAGCGAAAACAGGTAATTCTAAAGCAAGAAAGAGTTTTTCAGCAAGACACAATTGTCCTAAAAAGAAAGATAGAATGACCGCAGGGTATTGGGCGTGTAGATTAAATAAATCGGGTCTTGTTAAGGGTAGCACCTCAGGTTACTGGTGATAACTACTTGTAAATCAATATATTATGAAACATTTAATAAGAAAAATATTAAAAGAGAAATAATGAGATATAGGTTAGGTAATGAAAAATATCGAGATTACTAGTATTTATAGTATAAAATGAAAGATTTAATAGTAAAAATATTAAAAGATTTTCTTATTGAAGGTAAAGTAAAACCCAATGAGCGTGATAAAATATATGAAAATGATGAATGGGTTGTAGTAAAACCATTAACTCATAATGCGTCTTGTAAGTATGGTGCATTTACTTCGTGGTGTGTGTCTGTAAAGTCCAATGAAAGTCATTTTAGTAGATATTCTAAAAATGGTATTTTGATTTATTTTATAAATAAAAAAGAACAAGATAAAAAATATAGTTATTTTTTTAGTTTAAGTGACAATCATTATAAAAAGTTAAATGGTTGGTATGATAAAACAGATAATAATAATACAGGTATTCCAATTAAAGAAAAAAACCCATTTAATATACCAAGTAATATTATGAATTTAGTGGATACCTATATAAAAGATTATATTAAAAAACATAATACCAATCAATTAAATAGTGGTGATAAATCCATAAATCAGTATAATGATAACCTTGAAAAGAATGGTTATTGGGAAGAATATTGGGATAATGGTAGGATTGAAAAGTCTGGTGAATATGTGGATGGTAAAAAAGAAGGTGAGTGGTTACTATACACAAAACAAGGTTATTTATTAGCTTCAGGTCATTATAAAGGTAGTAAAAAGGTTGGTGTTTGGAATATATATGATAAAAATAAAAATATCATTAAACAAATAACCTATGATTCAATAAAAGAAAGTTTTGATAAAAAACAAACTTTAGAAATTTTAGATATTAAAGAAAAATATAAATCAATAACTGCGATAGTTGGTAATGGTTTAGATATTGAAGGTGAAATTGTTGCTAATGAAGGTAGAGGTGGCGTTGTAAATATTGGTTTTAATTTTACAGATAATAATGTTAATAGTTCAGTATCTGCATGGCTTAAATTGGTTAGTATGTGTCCAATTATTTTAGAAATGTATATTGATAAATACCACCCTGACGTTATATCAATATCAACAGTTAAAAGTCAAATGGCGAGAATTTATAAATCAAATAATTTTATTGATTTGTTTAAACATTATGTGGGTGATAATTATGAAGTAATACCGGATAGACATCCTAATATTGTATTCTTTGTTAAAAAGAATGTTGATGAAGAAACAATTGAAAATATGATTAAAGAAAATATAGTAATGGTTAATAGAGCTATTAAATTTAGTAAGTAAATATGAAAGATTTGAAACAATTTATTAAAACAACAATACGAGAGTTTTTGAATGAACAAGAATTAAACAAATGTTTAAATGAAATAATTATGAGACCACCATTTGAACCAAATCATGCAGCTCCGAATATGGATTCCTTTGAAAAATTTATTAATTATTCTTTTGAAGATGCGAAAAATAATGGAAAAAAAATAACGTCAATAGACATCGGTTTTAATAATCACATTTACGATACTAATAGACCGAACCTACAAGATAATTATAAATTGTTTATTTTAAACGAAAAACTAACACCTATATTATATTTAGGGTTTTATGATTATTTAGATGGTTTCAAAGTAGGAATAATATCATCTACATTAGAAAGCAGGGGAAAAGAATTAGGATATAAAATATATGTTGGGTTAAGCAAAAAATTTAAAAAACCGATATATAGTGACTCCACACAAACGGAATTAAGTAGATTTGGTATTTGGCAAAAACTGATTAAAAACTATCCGGATAATGTTGTTGGTTTTAATCAAAAAACCAAAAAGGATTTAAAATTATCTTTTAAAAATGGTGAAATAAATGTTAATGATAAAGAACCTATTTATGTAACAAAAAAACATTTAACTAAATTTAATGATTGGGATAGAACGAGATTACTAAAACTTAACCCAATTTCTTAAAATAAAAAAATAATAACGTATGAAACATTTAATAAGAAAAATATTAAAAGAGGTTGTTGATGATTTGGAGTTTAAAGATTATCCAAGAACAAAACAAGGTTGGAAATTAGATCAATTGAATTGGTTTAGGGAAACATTTCCAAATATGCCCAATTATATTATAATGGATATATTTGCTAAGAAGAATGAAAGACCATACACCTATGAAGAAATGAAGATTTTGGTTAAAGAATACGGTGATTATAAATGGAAACTTAAAAAGGATTTCCCTATTTCATTGGATATTTTTGGTGCGTCAACAATTCAATATATGAAACAACGTGAAGGTGGTTTAAAAAATCCTTTTAATGTTCCAAATGATTTAAAAAGACATCAATACCAAGCAAAAAAAATACAAGGTAATATGCCAACAGAACCTATAATTCTTTTAAAGAAAGGTGAAAAATATGAATTATTGGAAGGATGGCATAGAACAATACAATTATTAAATAAATACCCTGAAGGATATATCTATCCACAAGTTTATATTGGATACAAATAAGTTATGAAACCATATTTAGATAAAGAAATTGATACAAATGTTGTTATAAGAGAGTTTGATGCTGAGTTAGATAGTCAAGAACTTTCTTGGCATCGGGATAATGAAGATAGGATTGTTGAGGTAATTGGTGAAACAGATTGGATGTTTCAAAGAGATAATGAATTACCAATTAAAATGGAAGGTAAGATAGAAATACCAAAACATCAATGGCATAGAGCAATAAAAGGTAATGGTAAGTTAACATTAAAAATAACCAAATATTAAAAAAAATAAAATGTTTGGTAATTAAAAAATTATTATTATCTTTGTGGTTATGAAAAAATCATTAAAAAAAGGTAGATTTTTCGGTATGTCAATTGAAGATGTATTGGTTTATATTGAAGGGTTAAATGATAATACACTTATCTTTTTTGATACGGAAACAACAGGGTTTTCACCAAGAACAGAACAATTAACAGAAATAGCGGCTTTGGTTTGTGAGTTTAATAATTTTAACGTATTAGACAAGTTTTACGAAAAAGTTAAGTTATTACCCAATATTGAAAAAAGAATGAAACCTGGAACTTCTGAATATGAAAATTGGAGGTCTAAGATTAAGGTTAGTGAGAGGTTTCAAGATCCAAGAGATGTTCTTAAAATGACAAGGTTTGGTGAAACACCCGGAACAAGAAGTTATTATGATGAAAAAAGTTTATTGGAAAACTTTTCAAACTTTGTTAATTCATATGATAAACCAATATTAATTGCTCATAACGCACCATTTGATATGAAAATGGTTAATACACGAATGAAACTATATGGATTAAAACCATTAAATGTTTCAGTATTAGATACAAATAACATATTAAAATTATTCTTTTTACCAATGTTAAAGTCATTAAAAAAAGGTGGAAATCAATTGGCTGGTGAATTTTTAGGTAAGTTATTAACACCTGTTAAAGGACCTGATGGGAATGTAATGGAACCTGATTTGGATTGGAAAACAAAACAACCTAAGTTAAATCCTGATGGAACTCCAAGAATGAAAGAAAAGAAGTATTATTCAACTTCTATGGGTGTTGTGGTACCAGCCTTTAAAATAAACATTGATGAATGGCATAACGCTTTGGCTGATATTAAATTAATGATTGGAATGTTTAATAAAACCATTCAATTATTTAAAAAATATAGTGATACTAACATAAAAGATACACACACTTTGGCTGTTAAAGGACAAAGATATAAGAAAATGATGTTAAAAAAATCTAAATAGAATTAAAACCCCTTTATTGGGGTTTTTTTATGTTCTGAAGTATTTATATAGATATGAAAATTATTATAACTGAAGAACAAAAAAAGAAATTATTCATACCAATAACTGAATCAGAACAATCTAAAAAAGGTAAATTATTTATTCCTAGAAGATTATCAGGAGAGAATTCCCGATTTATCCAATGGAATAAGGAACAACCCATCGTAGATGGGAAACATATTAATCAATATACACATGATGGTAAGAAAATTGGTATATGGGAAAGGTATCATAAAAATGGACAATTATGGTCTAAAGGTTTATTTAAAGATGATAAAAAAGAAGGTATATGGGAATATTATCATTATGATGGACAATTAAAATATAAAGGAAGTTATATTAATGGTAAAAGAGATGGTGTATGGGAAGAATATTATGGAAATGGGAAATTATATGAAAGGGGTTCATTTAAAGATGATTTAAAAAATGGTATATGGGAAGAATATAATATACGTGGTAATTTAGTGTTTAAAGGTTTATATAGAGATGATGAATTAATTAAAATGATGTCACTAACTGAATCGGAACAATCTAAAAAAGGTAAATTATTTATCCCTAGAAGAATTGATCAACGAAAGATTGAGGCTGAAGAACTAAAACAAAAATATATTTCTGAGATTAAAGAAATAATTGAAGAAGAAGAAGGTTTTATAAGTATGGGTGAATTGGGTGGTAATTCAATTGTTTATGGGTATAGTCCTGAAGATGAAGAAAATGAAGTTGCCTTAATTGAACAATTTTATTCTGATCATGTTGAAGTTGTAGTATATGGTGGGTATAAATACAATACAGAAGAAACATCTTTTCCGGTTAAATACGAAGAACTTAAATTAGAACAATTAATTGAAATAAGGGAATTATTAGAAACCTACAACTCCCATTAAAGGGGGTTATCTTCCCAACTAAAAGGAACCCCATTATTAAACAATCTTTTAATGTTTAATTGACCATTTTTTAAAACCAATCTGGGTTTACTTTCTTTTTTCTTACGTTTTTCTTGTAAAATCATTAAATCTAAGAAATAGTCTTGATTTTGAATATGATCACCTTTAATTGATTTTTCAATCTGTCTCTGTCTTTGTTTATATTGATTTTTCATTTTTTATATAAAAGTTATTTGTTCCCAACTAAATGTTATTAATTCTCCGGTTTTAATATTTTTACCTAAATAATTTTTTATACCATCGTTTTCAACAATAGATAGTAATTTAAACCTTATACCTTTTTTTATAATACGTATCCTTTGAATAGGGGTACTATGGTAACAACTATGATAAGAAAATATTATCTTACCTTGATTATTCAAAAAATCATACCCATCAAAAGAACATTTTACTCCATTATATCTTATTTTATGTAGATTTTCACCACGTACGGAAGACCACATATCAATATCTGATATGAAATATTGTTTTTTTAACGTTCTCATTTCACAAAGATAAAAAAATATTTGGTATTGTCAAAATTATATTATAGTTTTGTCGTATGAAAAATATTGTATCGAAAGAAATAATAGGACTTATCTTTAAATCCAAAGATAAAGGTGATAAGGTAATTGTCTATGGTATATTAAATTACGCCTTTTGTATGAATAGTATTACTCATAGTGAAGCAACTAAAGACTGGGCTAAAGAAAAGGGTGATAACTTTTTAATTATTAGATTTAAATCTATTATTGATAATGGTGATAAATCAATGCCATTGGAAAGTTTCTTTGAACATTATGATTTATTAACACAAAAATTTGACGATACAAAATGGATAAACTAGGATATGCTTGTATAAATATGACATTGGCTGATAATAATATTACAGTCAATCGTGGAATGGTGAATAAAACCTTCAAAACAAAGGGACTTACCTATGTTTCTGAACTTATAATTCTCAACATAAAAGATATGATTGAAATTATTAAATGGAATGAAAAGAATAATATTAAGAACTACCGAATGAGTTCAGATATGTTTCCCTGGTTCTCAGAGTATAAGATTGAGGATTTACCCAATTACAATACAATTAAAAACCTTATGAAAGGTGCTGGAACTCTTGTTAAATCATACGGACATAAGGTTTCATTACATCCAGGTCCTTTTAATTGTTTGGCTTCACCCAATGAAGATGTGGTTAGAAAAACCATATATGAGTTGGAACAACATTCTAAATTGATAGATTTAATGGAATTGGATGAAACCCCATTTTATAATATCAATATTCACGTTGGGGGTGTATATAACGATAAAGAAGGAACGACTTTAAGATTTGCTGATAACTTTAAATTATTATCATCAGGGTTAAGAAAAAGATTAACCGTTGAGAATGATGATGGTAAGAATAACTATATGACACAGGATTTATATAAATTACATCAGGAAATAGGAATACCAATTGTATTTGATAGTTTACATTTCTATTGTAATAATGGTGGGTTTGATTATCAGGAAACATTTAATTTGGCTTATGGGACTTGGGGTAATATAATACCTGAAGTTCATCATTCAAGCAGTAGGAAACTACACGAAGATCCGACAAAAACAATTAAAACCCACGCTGATTGGTTATACGAACCATTTGATTCTTGTGGTAAAGATGTGTGGATTACCATTGAAAGTAAGATGAAAGAAAAAAGTTTATTGAAATATAGAAAAGATTTTTGTATGAATGAAAAAACCGTATCAGCTAAATAACATTTACAAAAAAGTTATTTTTTGTTATGTTTTTCATTATGGAACATACAGAAACAATAGGAAATAACAATATTAAATTAACTCAAGAAGAAACAATTGGTTTGGCGAATAAATTAACATCATTTTACGAAAAATTGACTGGTATACAGGATTATTTTTTGGAAAGAAAGAAAGAAAAGATTGTTGATATTGACTACACTAAATGGGTTGATTTAATGTTTGATGATTACACAATAGAACCAAAAGATATGAATTTTAAACTTGAGGTTATTGATGGTAAATTATTTAACCCTATGACTCAAATTATAATTTCACTACCTTTGGAATCTCAGATTGGTAGACAAATTATGTTGGGTGTTAAAGAAACAACAACCAATAAATATGTTGGATTTATTAGATTATCATCACCGGTTATATCAATAAAACCGAGAAATATCCTTTTTGATGATTTTAGACTAACAGCTAATGAGGTGAATAGATATATGATAAATGGATCTATCATTGTACCAGTACAACCGTTTGGTTATAATTATTTGGGTGGAAAGTTATTAGCGTTAATATGTTCATCACACGAAGTTAGAAATATTTTAAATGAAAAATATGGGGATAAAATAGAAACTTTATTCATGGAAACAACGTCATTGTATGGTGATATAAAGGGTGTTAGTCAATATGATGGTCTAAGACCTTTCATGAGGTATGGTAGTATGACTGATTCTGATTTATTTTTATTTCCAAATGAAAACATATATATGGAAATAAGGGATTTTTTAAGACAACATTTTGGTAAATCGGAGTGGGGTGGTTCATTGGTAGATCCAAAAGGTTCGGGTCCTAAACTCAGAGAATTTAACAAAATGATTTCCATCATTAAAAACCATTTAAAAGTTTATGATAATGAATTATATGTTACATTTAATAAATTCACAAATACCAATATGAAATCTAAAACCAAAAAGAGGTATTATTACTCCACATATGGTTATGAAAATGTTTTTGAATATATTAAAAGTGGTGGGAGTATACCTTTAGAGAAAAAAGAAAATTGGGATAGATACCATTTGTCAAATATGATTGAATGGTGGAAAAACAAATCACAACACAGGTATGAAAAAATAAAAAGTGAAGATAGGTTAAGAACTGAGTTGGAGATTTACACTTTGGATAGGATTGAAAAGGGTGGTATTGATATGGTTAGATAAAAACATAAAGTAAAAAATTTTTTTGGATATATATAAAAAAGTAGTATATTTGTACTATGGAATATATTTTAATTTTTATTGCGACAATTATTGTTGATATTGCTTGGACTTTATATTTGATTAAAGTTGAAGAAAGAAAACCATTCCAATCAGGATTTTGGGCTGTGGTGATTTATTTAATAGGTGCTTTGGTTGTGTTATCATATTCAACCAATCATTATCTTATAATACCTGCGGTTATTGGTTCGTTTATTGGAACTGCGGGAACTGTGTGGTATAAAAAAAGAAAAGAAAATTTGGTTTCTAAGGTTTAATTTAATATCTTTGTAGTATGAAAGAAATTTTAATTATTTTCTTGATATTTTTATTAATATCAATAGGATGTCAACATTGTGAATCTAAGAAAGATCCATATGAAATTGGTGCTCATTGGGATTACTCAATTGAGTGTGAAAATGGGTTTGTGTATAAAATAAAACACAGAGCGGCTATGCAAGTATTTAATTCAGATGGAACACCACTTAGATGTGGTAAAAAAATATATTAAAATAATATGGAACAAAAAGTAATAATAACGGATAGTCAATATGACGTTCAAAACCTTTTAGATAAAGGATGGAAAGTAGTTTCTGTGACGGCTCAACACGTAACGAATGGAGGGGGTGGTCAAAACTATTCAACTACAACTAACTATGGTAAGTTTTGTTTTATTTTGGAAAGGGCTAAATAATGAAAGAAAGTTTAATTGGAAAATATTACATACCTAACGATAATTCATATTCGGTAAATCTAACAACATCAACACAATATCCATACAATAACGAACAAAAATATTTAGCCGGAACATATAATACTGACGCTAAAATATGTCTTATTGTATCAGAACCTTTTATGTGTAAAGTAAGGACTGTTTTAAATCAAATATCTGAAATAATGATGATATTGGTTGAATACGATAACGAAGTAATTAGTGTTATATTCTACGAACATTTAGTTATGGATGATAAAATAATGAGTAATGGTGTTCCTGTTATTTGGGATGATGATGAAGGATAATTTTTGTAGCATGAAAAATGACATAATTACATTATTATTGGTTGTGTGTTTAATATCGTCAGGTTTAGCATATACATTTTATAATAAACATATATCATATAAATCTAAGATAGAGGCTATTATAAATAATGAAAATAATAAATTTAATTTTAATATTAGTGGTGTAACGGAAGAAGGGGTTGGGATGGAGTTTTTTGTAATTTGTAGTATAAAAACTGAAAAAAATGATTTTTTATTGGAGGACATTAAAAATAAGTTTATAACGTCATTAAAAAATACATCTATCTATAACATAGACAAATTGAAAGATAATTTTGTGTCTGAATTAGAGAAGGGTGAGTTATTTTGGAATGAAATTACTATTGTTCCGAGTGAAAATACTGAAAAAAAAATTGGGATGTATTCTAAATTAAGAAGTATATAATATGAAAAATAAAAAAGATTCTTTTGAAGAAACTATTGATTTTCAAATGAGGCATGACGAATATAAATCGGCATTGGAAAGTATTGAGTTATTAACGAAAAATTCATCGAATGGTGAAATATTTAAAATTCACGAAATTGTAAAAAAAGTATTAAAAAAATTTGATTAGTATAAAAAAAATAATATATTTGAAGTATGAGAGTAATAATGTTTGTAATTATAATCGCGGTGTTGGTTATAAGTTATTTTGGTGGTGATTGGTTAGTCAATTACCTTAGTAAAAATAAAAAAAGTAAAGAAAGTGATAACCCAAAAGAGTTAGATGACCTTGAAAAGGAAGTTGAAGAAAAGACTGGTGATTATCAAGAAGTAGTGGAAAAGGTTAATGAAACCGAAAAAAAAGTAAAAGAGATTCGTAAAAAAACTGAAATTAAAAAATAAAATTTGGCAGTTTAAAAAAAAGTATTATTTTTGTAAAAAAATTAAAAGTAAATAAATATGGAAATCCAAAAATCAACAATCGTAAAATTAGTAGTTGGAGTTATCGCTACTATCGCTCTTCTATCTTTCAATCCATTTTCTTATAACCATGCGGGTGAACGAACCGTAGTGGAACAGATGGATGGTAAACAATTCGTTCAATTCACACCTGGTGTATATTACGCAGGATTTTTATCCAAGCATAAAGAATGGCCTAATCAGATTTCAGTAAGTTATCAAGCCGATCAACCTGATATGGATTTAAATGATGGGACTATTGAAATTGGTAAAATCTTAATTCGTTTTGGTGGAGATGCTACCACAGCACTTGTAAGTGGTATCACACAATATATCCTACCTATGGATGAAAAAGAAATGATTATAATGCACAATACACACCGAACACCACAATCATTGGTATCTAAACGATTGGCTCCTTATACTAAAGAATGTCTCCAATCATCAGCTCAGTTAATGAATTCAGAGGCTCATTATTCTGGTGGTAGAGCACAGATGGCTCAGGATTATTTAGATCAGTTAAAAAATGGTGTATTCATTCTTAAAACAAGTGATAGAGTCGTATATGATAGTTTAGCGAAAGAAACTAAAAGGGTATATGAAACTAATCAAGTTACAGATAAATTAGGTAATTCTAAACGTAAGTTTTCATCAATCAAAGAATATGGTATTCAGGTGGCAGATGCTCAGATTACCGATGTGGATTATGAAAAAAGAGTGGATGATATGTTAGGTAAGAAAATTGACGCATCAACAAAGGCTTCAGTATCTAAACAAGAATTATTAACCGCACAACAACAACAATTAACTGCTAAGGCTAAAGGTGAACAACGATTGGTTGAGATTGAATACCAACAAAAACAAGAACAAACCAAACAAGTTGTAGCGGCTGAAACAAAGGTTGAAGTGGCTAAACAAGATATGGAACAACAAAGGATTCAAGCTCAAGCCGCTGAATTAGAAGCCAAGAAGATTAAGACATTGGCAGACGCTCAAGCATACGCTAAACGAACTGAAATTCAAGCGAATGGGGCTTTGGAACAAAAGTTAGCGGCTTATAAAGAAGTTCAAAGATATTGGGCGGACGCTTTCGGTAAATATCAAGGTAATGTAGTTCCACAAATTCAATCAGGTGGTGGTAATGGTAATGGGGCTTTGAATTTTATGGAACTTATGGGAGCAAAAGCCGCAAGAGATTTAACCTTAGATTTAAAGAATAAGTAGTATGGATAGTAATAGTTTAAGTTTATCACCTGAATGTTATATTGGTGAAAAATTGTAAAAAAAAGGGGGTTTTCACCCCTTTTTTTGTTTTTATTAAATTATTACTATATATTTGTATAAATATTAAATATATGAACTGGAAAGAATTAAAAGAAACCATTGGTTTTAAGATATTCAAAAACGACTACATAAGGATATTTGAAGCTCACCATCCACAACTATTAAAAGAAGTGGGAGGGTATAGACAACCAAGAATATTTAAAACAAATAAATGTGAGGAGGAAAGTATATTAAATTATATCAATACTAATTTTTTGGCTTATGGTATAATAGTCGATGAAACCCTCACTAAGATTAATTTCAACCCATCAACTAAAGAAGGGTATGAAACTATGATGGATTACGTATTAAGTGATAAATGGCATTGGATTGGTATGTTACCTAAAATAACTGATAAAATCCAATACACGTCATCTAAAGGTGGTAAAAAAGAAGATTTAGTTGTAGTCAAATTAAAAAAACATTTCGAATCTAAAGGTGGTTATGAAGTAATTAGTGTTGGTAAATTAGGTGATTTGAATGATATGATTGGTGGTTATGACATTACCATTAAGAATATTAAGAATGGTAAAGAATTCAAGGCTCAAATTAAAACTTGTTCATCAATCGTATTAAATGATGATAATTCATATGAGATTAAATATAATGGTATAAATAAATTGTATCATAATATTGACTATATGATTTGTGTGGTTGAAAATAATGTCCATATCTTTGATAATAAAATGATACTTAATAATACGGATGGGTATATATGTGAAAAGGATGGATTGAAAATGTTAATATAAAAAAAATTAAAACCCCTTTATTGGGGTTTTTTTATGTTCTGAAGTATTTATATAGATATGAAAATTATTATTAGTGAAGATCAAAAAAAGAAGTTATTTATCCCCAGGAGAATTGATGAAAGGGATAGACAATATTTATCTGAAATTGGAATGAATCCTGTTCTTCAATATATAAAAGATAATGAAACAAGTGTTCGATTTGATATGAGTACAACTCCTGACGAATGGAATTGGTATATGCATGGTGTCTTTGATGGGGGTAATAATCACCGTGAATTATATGAGTTTGAAACTCCGGTTTATAAATTAATTGAAGGGATTGCTGATCGAATTGATGGTATATTCCACATATGGGGTGATATAGATATAACTGAAGAAAATAAATTATTAGTGTCTTTTGATTACGAAGTAAGTGAATTAAGGAATGATAGTAAAACATATAAACTATAACTATTTATACATATATGAGAAAAATATTATTTGAAGAATTAAATAAGACAGAAAAAAATCAAATTGAAAAGATGATTAAATCACAAATAAAGGATTTAATTGATAAGGATTTGGAAAAAACTGTTCTTGATTTATTAAAGAAAGAGTTAAAGGGTAAAGATACTGAAAAAATAATGACTGATATATCAAAAGAAGTGTTGGTATCTCTATATAAAACATTATGGATGAGAAGAAACTTTTGGGTAACTAATTTAGGTAAATAAGTATGAAGATTTTAATAACAGAACAACAATTTAATTCACTTTTATTAAATGAAGGAGCTAAGAGTTTATGGTGGAGAGAAATTAAGCAAGCCGTTAAATTAGTTAATAATATTGATGAATTTGAAATTAAATTTAATCAATTATATGATAGTGCTAGAAAGCAAGGTTTAGTTTGGTATGTTAAAAGATTGTTTTATGATAAAATGACACCAGAACAAATCAAACAAGAAATATTGGATGGTTATATAGATGAAAATGGAAAATTGGTTAAATATAAAGGTAGAGAAGATTTAAGGGTAAAAAATCGGAGATTATATGATTTATCACGTAAGATATCTAAAAAATATAATTTAACTAAAAATGTTGATGATATTTTAACTCAAACATTCCCAAATAAATATGGATTTAATCCTAAAACAGCCACATTTGAACAAGTATTAGAATATATTGAATCTATGGGTTATAAAACAAAAAATGAATTTACAACTAAAAGTCCTACTGTGTATACTAAGATGTCTAACGAAGTTAGAGGGAAAGTTATGAAACACTTAGAAAAGAAAGAAAGAACTTATAAAGGAAATTATAAATATGGATTTAATCTTGAAACGGCTACATTTGAACAAGTATTAGATTATATTGAATCTATGGGTTATAAAACAAAAGATGAATTTAGAAGTAAAAGTAAAAATGTGTATAGTCAGATACCTAACGAAGTAAGAGAAAAAGTTATGAAACACTTAGAAAAGAAAGAAAGGAATTATAATTATAAATATGGATTTAATCTTGAAACGGCTACATTTGAACAAGTATTAGATTATATTAAATCTATGGATTATAAAACAAAAAATGAATTTATAACTAAAAGTCCTAGTGTGTATAATCGGATACCTAACGAAGTAAGAGAAAAAGTTATGAAACAATTAGAAAGAACTTATAAAGAAAAAAGGACAAACAAAACTAAAAAAAATATAGTAAAGAGTAGGGATCGTTATAATTATTATTCAACATCAACAAACCCTAATATTAATCTTAAATATAGTGTAGAGGAATCTGTACATAAAATATTAAAAACAATTATATGAAAAAAACAATAACATTAAAAGAAAGTGAATTAATTTCTTTAATTGAAAGAATGATTAAAGAATATGGTGAAGATTCTGGTGGTCAAGATATGACTTACGGAATCTATAAAAGAGATAATAAAGGTTTAGGTCAATCAATAGATTTTAGAATGATGTCTCCTATGAATGTGGCTATTGAAATTGAAGAAGTATTACCTGAAAAATATATTGATACAGACGTTGAAAAAGCTGTGGATAATTATATTGAAAATGCCTCAATCAATATTCAAATGGCTAATAAATATATGAAGGATGATGATTGGTGGGATACATTATATTATAACATTAAGGATGTTAGAGATAAGAAAAATATTAAAGAAGAAACCGGAACAGCGTCATCAGGAGCATTCTCAACAGCATTGGATCAACCAATCAGAAAAAAAATAAGGACAGGTTTAACTAAAGAAGAGTTTATTAAACTTAAAGAATATATGGAGATGGATGAAAGTTTATCTGAGGGTAAAAAGAAAACCGGAACTAAATTATGTGCTAGAGGTAAAGCCGCTGCTAAATCAAAGTTTAAAGTTTACCCTAGTGCTTATGCAAATGGCTTTGCTGTTCAAGTATGTAAGGGAAGAATGAAAGGTTTGGATGGACAGAAAAAATGTTCAGGATCATATTGTTAATGTTATGGAAAATATTAGGAAGAAAATAAGGGAAGATTTAACCAATGAGGATTTGGCTGTTTGGTTTGGAACTAAGAAGAAGCCAAAAGGTAGTAAGCAACCTAAAGGACCTTGGGTTAATATATGTCGTAAGGAAGATGGGAAACATCCTCCTTGTGGTAGAGAAAAGGCTACCGATAAATCATACCCTAAATGTAGGGCTGCTAGTGTCGCATCTAAGATGACTGATGAACAAAAAAGGGCTGCTTGTGCTCAGAAAAGAAGGGTTGAAAAAACACATAGTAAAGTAGGTAAAGGTAATAAACCAGCAATGGCTTCATATAAACCAAGAAAAGAGAGTATAAAAAAAACTTTAACAATAACAGAAAGTGAGTTAATTTCTTTAATAGAAAAAATTATTAAAGAAGAAACAGGTTCAGCATCAACTGGGTCATATGAAACCCCTGGTTTCTTGGCTAAGAATATTCCAAATATGAGACAAGGTGCTAAGACAACTTATGGTGGAAAAGGTGGTAAATTTGTTAAAATAAAGAGTAAGTGTAGAAAATTCCCTTATTGTTCTCAAGGAGCTGTTGACTCTCCTTTGGAATTAAGTAATAAATATAGGGGTGAAAGTTCATTATCAGGTGAAATGAAATTAACGCCAACATATCCGAAGGGGTATAAAGGAAATATTCATTTAACAAAGACAAAATGGGTTAATGAAGAAGTAATATCTGGTGGTAAATCAAGTGGTATGACAATTATTGAAATCGCTAAAAAACATAAAATATTACCACAAATAGCGATGAAAGAATGGTTAAAGGGTATTAAAGTTGAAATGGAACACACCAATAAAAATAGAATTGCTAGAGAAATTGCTAAAGATCATTTATATGAAGATATTTATTATTACAAAAAATTATCAAAAATAGAAAAGTAATATATTTATAGGTATGAATATTAACGAAAAATATGAAAATGTAGATGATTACAGATTCGTTGAAAGAAAAAGTAAGGGTAAAAGTATGAAACCAAGAAGAAGAGTTACTATGGAAGATTTATTTGATGATAGTGACAATTTTATTGTTGATGAAGAAATTGCGTCAAATGAAAAGGTTGCTTACGTTTCAAAATCTAAAAATAAAGATATCACTAAAACAGTTGATGATTTAAAAAAGAAAAATATTTCCGCTATTGTAGTTGATAATGTAAATGAAGGTGAGGATAATACAATTGAATTATTTTATACTATGGATAACAAAGGTGGTGTTAAGAATATATCAAAAAACCATAAAGACGCTAAAACCTTTTTAGAAAAATCATTAAAAGGTAATGGTAAAATAGGTTATAAAAATGTATTGAAAAGTGATTATAATAATGAAAAAGTAACGGTATCTAATATTAAAACATATAAGATGAATGAAGGTGGATGTGGTTGTGGTGGAAAGAAAACACTTAGAGAAGGTGGATGTGGTTGTGGTGGAAAGAAAACCTTGAGAGAGGCTGATATAATGGGTAGAAGAAGTTTACCTGGTATTGGTGGAGCAGCACCTGGTGTTGGTATGTATAACAAAATATCAAAAGATAACGCTAAAGAAAATAAATCTGCTTACGAAGAAAGTATGAAAAAAGTTTCTAAATATAACGATATAAAATTAAAACAACCTATGATTGATAATGAGGGTTATATTAAAACTGCTACAAGTGGTGATGATAAATATACAAAAAAATTCCCTGTTAAAGATGAAGAAGCGTATTACGATCAATTAGCGAGAAATGGTAGTGGAATGGAAAGTTTAGATTATGATACTGATCCATCAGATGAATGGAAAGCAAAGTTTAAAAAGAACTTAAATGGTGATGAAAGTTTTATGTCTAAACTAACTAAAAAAAGAAAAGAAATTAAATTAAACTCACCTGTATATAATATCTTCCCTAAAGATGGTAAAATTGGAGATCAAGTTAATGTTTTCAATGGTATGGGTAAAAATAAAAATGTTGAGAAATTAAACAGAGAAAAAGGAATGAAAGAATCAGTAGAATCTATCGTAGATAGAATAATAGAAGAAGCAATTAAAATGAAGGAAGGTAAAAAATCAAAACCAGATTTTTTAGATTTAGATAAAGATGGTAATAAAAAAGAACCAATGAAAAAAGCAGCGAAAGATGCTAAAATGAAAAAATTTAAATCAAAAATCTTCAAAAAGAAAGAAGTTAAAGAATCTGAAGGTTGGATGACAATCTTAAATAATGACGATATGAAAGAAATTAATTCAACTTCACAACCAAAAGTTGAAAGACCATCAGCAAATATGAGTATTTCATCAGGGTTTGCTTCAATTAATTTGGGAACATTAAGAGTTGAAAATGCTGAGAATTTAGACAAAGTTGTTATTCCAAGTGAATACCAAGTAAATGGTTTAGTATTTGAAATCGCTGATAAGAATAGAACCGCTAAAGTTAGATTTGAAGAAGGTGAATTAATCGTATTGGCTGATAAAAATAAGAAGATGATTAATGAAGAAACTTCTAAAATAATGAAGTTGATGAATTACAACTATAACACAAAGCCAGCCGCTAAAAGTGTTATGAAAGAAGATGTAAATGCTACTCTAAAGAAAATGTTAAACGAAGTAAAAGGTTTAACAAAACAATAATATCTCTAACTGAATGATAATAATTAATTTAAGAGCCACGAAGAATGCAATAATTTCTTGTGGCTTTTTTTATGCTTTATTTTCAAATCATTTTAATTAAAATAAAGATATAAAACAAATATTTATGAATATGGAATATACAGGTAAAACAACTAACACCCAAAAAAGAAAACCTAAAGGTGATATTAGGTATAATATCAACCTTAATGCTGAACAAAAAGAGGCTAAACGGTTAATAATGGAGAACGATATAACGGTTCTTAAAGGACAAGCGGGTTCGGGTAAAACTCTTTTAGCGTGTTTAATAGCGTTAGATTTATACAATAGAAGGGAAATTGAAAAAATAATTATTTGTCGTCCAGCGGTATCTAAAGAAGAAATAGGATTCTTACCTGGTGGAGCTGATGATAAATTACAGCCATACATTCAACCAATACATAATAACTTCTATAAGTTATTTAACAAACAAAAGGTAGATGAGATGATTAAAGAGGGTGTTATTCAAATGATACCATTGGCTTATATGAGAGGTCATACATTTCAAGATTCATTTATTATAGTTGATGAAACCCAAAATCTTATTCATAGTCAAACAGAATTAGTTATTGGTAGATTGGGTATGAGAAGTAAAATGGTATTATGTGGTGATACATCACAAGTGGATTTAAGGAATAAAAAAGAATCAGGACTTTCATTTTTAACTAGTTTAGATGGTAAAGTTAAAGGGTTTAAAGTAATCACTTTAAAAGAAAACCATAGACATCCAATAGTTGCTGAGGTATTAAATATTTATAAAGAATTCAATGACTAAAATGGATAACCCTAAAAACTTTATAGAATATATTGGAAAGTTTTTACCTAAAGAAAAAACAAAAGATTTTTTCAACCAACAAAATGTAAAAGTTGAACAAACAGATTTGTTTATTGATTTTACAATTACGTTATTATCTATATTACACGATAGTTATTTAGGTGATGATACAATTACGAATGATACTGATAGATATAGTCATTTTAATTGGATATGGAAACAAACTATAAGTCAATACAAAAAAGAAAAAATTAAGTTTAAGGAGGAAGGGTATCATAAAGATTACTTCTGGTATTTCTTACACGAAAACTTTTATGTTACTAAAGATAAAGATAAAATAGTTATTGGTATGAAGGAGTTCTTTAGATCTGTATTAGATATTACCAAAGAAAAAACTATGAGTGACTTGGATAATATGAAAATTATTTACGATGTATTAAGGAATAACTTAGAAAATAAACTATCCTAACTATTTATTGTAATATGAATGATATTACAAGTGAATATTTAAAGTGTAGTATAGATTATGTTTATTTTATTGAAAATTACTTAACAACTTACGATCAAACACAAAAAGGTAATGTCCCTTTTAAATTGTTTGACATACAAAAAAAAATACTACACAATTTTAAAAACGAAAGATATAATCTGGCTTTGAAATATAGACAAGCCGGATTATCTACTATTACAGCAGCCTACGTTTGTTGGTTATTATTATTCGCCGATGAAGAATCACCTGAGAAGGTTCTTATTGTTGCGAACAAAAGGGATACTGCCGCCTTAATGTTAAAAAAAGTTAATGAGTTTATCAATCAATGTCCTAATTGGATGTTTGATGTTGATAAAAAAGATATGTATGATAAAACAACGGAGTATCACAAGATATTATATAACAAATCTGAAGTTAAATCCGTTGCAACATCAATGGATGCTTTAAGGGGTTATACACCTACTTTAATGATTATTGACGAAGCGGCTCATATTGATAGTATTGATGTTGAGGAATTTTGGACAGCATCAATGGCAGCCTTATCAACAGGAGGTAGAGCAATACTAATTTCAACGCCTAATGGAAACGATTTATTGTACTGGAAGACATATAATAATTCCACATTAGGTAAAAATACATTTGTCATAAATGAAATCAAATGGTATCAAGATCCAAGATATAACGTTAAATTGACGTGGTTGAAGGATGATCAAACCATTGAGAATTGGAATGAAGATGAATGGAAAGAATTGATTAGGAATGGTTGGAAACCAACTTCACCCTGGTATGAGGGAATGAAAGCCGATATGGATTCACCAAGAAAAGTAAGTCAAGAGATTGATGGTAATTTTGTTGGTTCAGGTAATACATTTGTTACTGGTGAAGATATTGATAAACAAAAATTAGAAAATGTAATTGACCCAATTAGGGTTGAGGGATTTGATAAATCGGTATGGATATTTAAAGAACCCGAAAAAGAACATAGATATGCCGCAGGATTGGATATTTCATTGGGACAATCTGATGATTGGAGTGTTTTAACCATTGTTGATTTTGAAACTTGGGAACAAGTATTTGAGTGGAGAGGTAAGATGGCTCCTGATGTGGTTGCTGAGTTTATATTGAAATATTTGGAAATGTATGGTAATCCTATGTTAATAACTGATTTAACAGGTGGGTTAGGTTTAATTTGTGTAAATAAGTTAAAAGAATACGGATATAAAAACTTCTTTTATGACTATAAAGGGAAGGATATGTATGGTTATGTCAATAAAGATGAATTACCCGCTGGTTTAGTGATAGGTTCATCAATAACAAGAATGAATGTATTAGACTCATTTGAAAGGAATGTAAGACAAGGCTTCAAAGTAAGAAGTCAAAGAACATTATCTGAAATGAGAACATTTATTGTGACAGTTTCTGGAAGACCTGATCATATGAAAGGATGTAATGACGACTGTTTATTTTCTTTAGCTTTGGCGTTATACTTATGTGAGGTAAGATTTAAGGAACTTACAAAAAATGAATCACAAATAAAATCATTATTAAATTCTTGGACTGTTGAAACAACCACGACAGGTATTCCAACATATAATATGCAAGATAAAATAAATCCTTTGGGGGGACAAACAAATCAAAGGCAATCTCAAAGTGAATTTGGTTGGTTATTTGGGATGAAATAAAAAAGATAAATATTTATATAATATGGCAGAACAAAATTTAACGATATTTCAGAGAATGGGTATATTATTAGGACCCAATAATGAAAATAAAAGAAGAATAAGTAAACCTCAGAGACCTGTTGATCCTTTATTAGTGACAACAAGCCCTGAAGAGTTTAAGGTGACAAAAACCGAACTTCAACAACAAAAATATGTAAATGATTTATGGGGTAAAGTTGAAAATGATATGTACGCTCGTTCAATTCACAATGAACCAACAAGGATGGCGGCATATTATGATTTTGAATCAATGGAATTTTTCCCTGAGATTGCAGCGGCACTCGATATCATGTCGGAAGAGGCTTGTGTGCCTTCTGAACAGGGTAAAGTATTAACAATATTTTCAGAATCAGAAAGGGTTAGATCTATACTTCAAGACCTTTTTAATAAGACATTAGATATTGAAACTAACTTACAGGCTTGGACTAGATCGACAATTAAATATGGTGATAATTTTGTTTATTTACATTTAGAACACGGTGAAGGGGTTGTTGGATGTACTCAATTACCTACAATTGAAATTGAAAGATTTGAGGATACTGATTTAATTGCTAAGAAAAAGAAAATTAGATTTCAATATAAAACAAAAGATTTACAATTTGAACCATTTCAGATTGCTCATTTTAGATTATTAGGTGATGATAGAAAACTTCCTTATGGCACTAGTATTCTTGAAAAAGCAAGAAGGATTTATAGACAATTAGTAATGTCGGAAGATGCTATGTTAATTTATAGGGTTGTAAGAGCACCTGAAAGAAGAATATTCAAGGTGTTTGTTGGTAATATGGAAGATAGTGATATTGAAGCATACATTCAAAAAATAGCAAATAAGTTTAAAAGAACACCTATTGTTGATAGTAAAACAGGACAAATTGATTTAAGATATAATCAAGCGGGTATTGATCAAGATTGGTTTGTTCCTGTTAGAACTGAAAATGCTGCAAGTCCTATTGATACATTACCGGGAGCGGCACCATTACCAATTGATGATATTGAATACTTACAAAAGAAATTATTTGCAGCGATTAGAGTTCCAGCACCTTTCTTAGGTTTTGGTGAGGCTGTGGGTGATGGTAAAAACTTATCATTATTAGATATTAGATTCTCAAGGACAGTAAATAGAATACAAAAAGCGATGATTCAAGAATTGAATAAGATTGCTATTATTCATTTATTTATGTTGGGACATGAAGAAGAGTTAGATAACTTTACATTAGCGTTAACAAACCCTTCAACTCAGGCTGAATTATTAAAGATTGAATTATGGTCACAAAAATTAGATGTATATTCTAAAGCAATGGCTGATGCGGGTAATGGTTTTTCTGCTATATCTATGGTAAGGGGTAAAAAAGAAATATTAGGTATGTCAGACGAAGAAATTGCGTTAGATTTACAACAACAAAGAATTGAAAAAGCCGCAGCGGCTGAATTGGCTAATACTGCATCGGTTATACCAAAAACAGGTGTATTTGATAAGGTTGATAAAATTTATGGTGTTAAACCTGATGAAGGTGGTCCTGTTCCCGCTGAGGGTGCTCCTGAGGCGGGTAATGAATTTGGTGGTGGGGGTAATGAATTTGGTGGTGAAGCACCTGGTGCAACTCCTATTGGTGGTGAAACTGAAGGTGGTGGTGGAACACCTGAAGTTGGTGCTGGAGCACCTCCTGTTGGTGGACCTGAGGGAGCACCACAAGAATCATTTATACCCGGAAAACATAAACCTTTAATAACTGAAAAGTTGATAAGTAAAACAGATAGTTATAATAGGGATATAAAAGAAATGATAGAAAAAATTGACAAAAGTATTCTATAATTTAATTATCATATATTTATTGGTATAAAAAATACAACTATGACATTTGGTAAAATTAAACAAGATATAAATAACATTTTATTTGAATCGTATTCAGATAAAGATAAGTTTAAAAGACTATTTAAGGAGTTTTATAACATACTTAAAAACAATAAAACAATTAAAGAATATTACATAACATATTCTAATATTGAAAATAAGAAATTTGATGATGTGTCGGATGCGACTACTTATTTGAATGAAAGTATAGATTATCTTAAATCGTTAGAAAATGACTTTTCAATTGCACACGATTTTATTTTAAAATATAAATCAGATAAGGTATATACGAAAGAAACATTATTAGAGAATATTGATATTTTAATTAGGGATACTAAATCTAATTTAATTGAAGGTAAAATGAATGCTAAAAAATATTTGGTATCACATTTATTAACACAAAAATTTGTATCGGATAATGTAGTTGAGGGAACACTACCAATAAAAGTTTATACTAATTTAATTGCTAAGAAGTTCAATAAAAAATATGAACATTTAACTGAATGGGAAAAAGATTTAGTTAAAACAATGATTGGTAACGATGAAAACAAATTATCTTCAATTGAAGAAAGTATAATTAAAGAAAACTTAGAATTAGTTGATTCTAAAATTAATATTGGTGATACAGAATTAAAAGAAAAACTTTCAAAAGTTAAATTAAAATTGGAATTTTATTCATCGGAAGATAAAAAAGATAGTATTATTAAATTAATCAAGTTAAAATCAGATTTGGAAACAATCTAAACATATTGACTTTTCCCGAAGTTAAACAGGTAAAAACCCACTCTAAATTTTTTTAGTTGTGGGTTTTTCATTTTAAATTATTTTACATATATTTGCCAAATGAAATCATTAAAACATATAAATAAATATCTGATATTTACTGGTAATGAAGAAGTTATATATAAAAAAATAAATGAAGATGAATTTGTTGCTTATTATACTGACAGTATAGGTTTATATACTGATATTGAAAAATATTATTTTAGACACTACTCAAAATTCAATTATAAATACATAAGGAATAATGAACTTCAATCAGTTATGAAAAATAATTATAAAGTTTTTGATTTATGGGAAAAATATTTTGGAAATTAAAAAAATAGTATTACATTTGTGGTATGGATAATAATAAATTAGAAAGATTAAAAGAAATCCTTTCAATCCCATCGGTATCTGGTAGGGAAGAAAAGGTTCGTAAATACATTGCTGATTGGGCAACAATTCGTAACATTCCACATTATACTGACAAAATTGGTAATATTTACCTAACAAAAGGTAGATCTGAATATTACCCTTGTATGGTTGCACATATGGATACGGTTCATAAGATTGATTCTTACGGTATTGAAATTGTTGAAGAAACTTATATTAAGAGTCAATATGACTATTCAAGTGTATGTGATGGACAACAAGTTCTTCGTGGTTATGTTAAAGGAAAAACACACACCAAAACTAATAGAACAGGTTGTGGGGGTGATGATAAAGCGGGTATTTTCTTGGCTCTTGAGGTAATGGATAAGTTTGACGTTATGAAATGTGCTTTCTTTATTTCAGAAGAAATTGGATGTATCGGTTCAAGAGAGGCTGATCCTGAATTCTTTAACGATGTTGCTTACACAATTCAACACGATTCACCTGAAAATGATACGATTTCTTGGTATTGTTCAGGTTATCAGTTATTCAGTAGTGAATGGGCTAAACCTGGTGTAGTTATTGATGAAGAAACAGGTAGAGAAAGATTTGAGGGTAAGATTGGTGATTTATTATACGATTATGGTGTAAGAATATTTGCTCGTCATCCATTTACCGATGTTAGTCAATTAACTAAGAAATTTGACTTTGAGTGTATTAATTTACCTGCGGCTTATTACCAATATCACACATCTAACGAATGTGTTTTAATTGATGGTATTGAAATCGCTTATGATTTATCGGTGGCTATTATTGAAAGATTGGGTAATGAAAAACAAGTATTCGAACAACAAGAATCGACATACACTTATGGTTCTGGAAATAATTACAATAACGCATACGCTTATGGTTATAGTGGGAGTTCTAACTATGGTTGGAATAATGGTAAAAAATATGTTTCACAGGCTGAAATCAAAGAAAAAATTAAAAAATATTACAAAACCAAATTCAATATGAGCGATGATGAATTCTCATTCATTTTTGATGGACTTCATTATTATATTGACGATTTTACCGGTAATAATAGTATTACTGAAGTAATGGAAGAATATAAAGACACACCTTTTTACCTTAACTAATTGATAATGAATAAAATATATTTAGAACCGGTTCAACATAAGTATTTCAATAGGGAGACAGGTGAACAATACACGTCAATATCTGCAATTTTAGGAAAATATAAGGTTAAGTTTGAGGAGGATAAGATTGCTTCGGCGATTGCAAGGCGTGATGGTAGGAAGAAAGATGATATAATTGCTGAGTGGAGGGCTATTAATAAGGAGGCTACTGATTTTGGTACTTATAAAGTTCATAATCCGATTGAAGATTATATTAAGGCTAAGGGATTTTATTTCCCAACCGATGAATATGAGAAACAGGTGGTAGATGCTTTTAAAAGATTGGATTTATTAAAGGCTGAAACTATAATGGCTGAGGAGTGTTTATGGATTGATGAATATAAAGTTGCTGGAACATCCGATTTGGTGTTGGATTATGGTGATTTCTTTGATATTAATGACTATAAATCTAATAAAAAATTAACATATAAGAATGATTATGGGAATTGGATGAAGGGTTGTTTATCACATTTATCAGATTGTTCATATAACGCTTATGCGATTCAATTAAGTTTTTACGCATATATGTATCAATTAAGGACTGGTAAAAAACTAAGGGAGTTGAAGATTTTGTGGTGGAATAGGGAAACTATGGATTTTGATAGAGTTCCTTTACCCTATATGAAATATGAGGTTTTAGAAATTTTAAAAGAAATTTAAAAAAAATTTGGATAATAAAAAATTAAAAATTACATTTGTATTATAATTAAAATAAAAAATATGATTAGTATAACAGAAATCAAAGAAAAATACAAAGATCAGTTAAACATCAATCTTTTGGACTTACTAAAAAAGTATGATCCGTCTTCTCAAAACAAATCAAGTCAGTTTAAATACACTAAATGGTTAGTGTCTTGTACTGATGAAATTGAAAACCTTAAAAAATCAATTCTTGATGAATTTACCGATTGGTTGGAAAACGATTTTAACAAAGATTGTGCTGCTTTTGATGAATTGGTAAAAGAAGGCTTTATTAAGGGTTCTGATTCGGACATTTTTAAGTTTAAATCTGTTGAAGATTTCAATAAAGTATTGGAAGTTGCTAAACAACAACGTGAGTTAAAACGTAGGGAGAAAGAATTCCATAAATATTTTGAAGATGATGATTATATGATTGGAACACCTTTAACGTATGAGGCTTCATTAACCTATGGTTCTAATACCAAATGGTGTACGGCTTCAAAAGATACGTCAAATCACTTTTATAATTACTCAAAGAATGTATTGATTTACTTTATCTCTAAGAAGAATCATCAGAAAGAAACCTTTGGTGTTTATTTACAATCCGATAAATTGAGTTCTGATTTTAATCAATTAGATACTAAAGGTAAGAAGTTTACAGCGATTCAAAAACACATTGAATTTTGGAATGTTCAGGATACCAAAACTGAAGTAAAAGACGTTGTATTTGGTGTTAGAACCAAAGAAATGTTTATTAACGTATACGATTCGATTATCAAACACATTGAGGATAGACCTAATGTAAAGGCTAAATCCTAATGATTGATAGTATTATTGAAAAATACCCTGATGAGAATTTCCTTAAAGCCGATGGTTTTGATGAGGCTCTCATTGGTATTGATATTAAATCTATGAGATTGGTTTATTCGGTATCTAAATGTATTGAAATTCTTTGTAGGGAAATGAATGAGGTGGAGGCTATTGAATACTTTGATTTTAATGTTTCAGGTGCTTACGTTGGAGAAAAAACCCCTATTTGGGTTGATGATATTAAAGGGTAATGGTTTCATTACCTTTTTTATTTATGTAATCTACAATTGAGCAAGAAAAACTAATATCTATTTTTGATGGGGTAATATCTACCCTAAACATTCTACCAACAATATTTGGTTGTGATTTACTTATACTTTCATCCGATGGTTGTGGTATAATCATATTTAAATATCCTGCTAACATTTCTTCCCAGTTATTGATTAAATCTTCAACCAATTCCCAATTTGGAAATCCATAATAATTTTTACCATCAATAACAATTTTACTATAACCTTCTTCAATATCTTCACCAGATATTTCATTTTCATAATCATCAATACGACCATGATTTACTATTTCAGTTATATTAAAATGAGATAATAATTCTTTGGTTTTTTCAGAAAATTCTTTTTTAAATTGTTCTTTTCTTTCATCAATCCTTCTTGGGATGAATAACTTCTTTTTTTGTTCTTCAGTTATAAGTATTTTCATAATTAATCTATTGGATAAAATTTATCATCTTCCATTACATTTGGTTCAACATACCCTATTTGAATGTCGGATATTTTAAAACGTATCCCTACATTACCTAAAGATGTTACTTTTGATTCTAAATATAGGGTAACTTCACCTTTTGAATTATCATATGATGTCATACCTACTTCACCTAAAGATGAACCTTTGTAAGAAAGTTTTAGTTCTTGTTCTAAATTATTTTCCTGTAACCACTCAAATAAAAATTTTTTTGATATTGAACCAAAAGGACTTTTTTTAATCTTTTCTACTTCACCAGCGATTATTTTTTGATGTTCAATCTTTCTTTCATCAATTTTTCTTGGAATAAATAGTTTACCTTTTTTTGAATTTTCATCCTCCGATATTACTCTTTTAACTATATTTGTTAAATCTTGTTCAGTTAATTTAATCTTTTTCATCGAATATAAATAGTTTAAAACATAAAAAAACCCCAATGAAAGGGGTTTTAATTTTATTAAATAAAAACATCATATAAACCAATTACTTTAAAGTATTCTTCCCATCCATTATTAAATGAAATATCGTCAGAAGAAAAAATCTGTGCATTTTTCATATTAGGTATATATTCACCTTTTTCATTCTTTATTTCGTCACCCATACTATCTCTTGTTGGTGGAACTAAAAACGCTACTTTATATAGGTTTCTATAACCATAGTTTTCAATATCATATCCTTTTAATGATGGTAAATTTAATCTTTCTTTGAATAGTTCAGCCGCTTCATTTTTATTTTCGGTTGATATTTCAGACACGTCTTTATCGTTTTTAACTAACACCCATTTTATTTTTGGTGGACTCCCTGTTGGTCTACCTAAACCCATTCGTTCCCATTTATTTTTATAATGTTCTTTAATTTTGTTTCTAACGGCATCATTTGTAGCACTTATAATATAAAAAGTATTTTTTTGTGTGGTGTAATAATTCACCCAATGGTTTGGAGCGGAATCCATAGCCACACACCATCTTGTTCCTTGACCATACCAACAAATAGCGTCGTGATTATATGGTGCAACAACTAATACACCTGGAATCTCTACAATACCTAATTCATTAAAATTATCAGAATTTTCACGTGCTCTTTTCCTTAATGACGATCTATCAGTTTCACCACTAGAAGTGTTCAATTCATCAACAATACTAACCAATTCATTATAAGATAATTTATATATATCTCTTTTATCTTGTGGGACTCTATTTAATAATGTGTTGTATTCTGTCACATATGAAAATATAGGTGATAAAATACCCATACTTAAATCATCTGCTGATAAATCAGATACTTGAATACCCTCTTCATCAGATTGTTTTAAATATTGTTTAATCATATAAAACACATATTTCTTTTGTGTTGTTGGATCTTCATTTAAAAATCTATCAAACGCATCTTTTTTCAATATACCTTTATCCAAAAAGGCTCTTTTTGCTTCATTTTTTGTCATATATATAAATATATTATTTTTATTATCTATCTGTATTCATTATATGATATGTCTCACCATCCCATTCAACAGTATCACCATCACCATTATAACTATTTAATGTTTGATAATACCCATCAGAATCAATTATATCCTCAATAAACTCATATTTATTTATATAATCATCATATTTTTCAATACCCATTTCTTTTAACCAATCTAATGGATTACGTTTTACATCATCAACCAAATCATCAATCTTTTCCTCAATTTTATCTTCATCCCAATCACCATCCGGTTCTTCTTTAATGTTTTCAATATCATATTCAAGGTCAGATATTAAATCCGTTAGTTTATCAATACCCTTTTCAAGTGCTTTCCATTCTCTACTATCCGAATCATAATTTTCCTGACGTTCAGTTGCTTTTTCACGGAAAGAAGTGTATTTATCAATCTTTTCTTGATATTCACCAATCTCTTTTTGTTGTGATTTGCTTAAATCTCTATCTGTTTCATCTAAATACGACTCAGGATTATCACGAACCCAATATTCATAACTATCTCTCGCCTCACTAGCCACAGCGTCAGCATCAATATGTCGTTCAACCAAATAACTGTTAAATCCTTCATACCCTATGTCGTCAATTAAGGATTCAGCACTATCAAAAGCGGCTTGTTTAATTTGATCATCATCACCGACAGTCCATTCATATCCATCATAGTCAGGATTTGTCACACTAAATCTTGACATATTAGTATAATCACCACCTTCAGGTATCATATCATATACATCAACTCTTTTTTCTAACTCATCTTTTTCTTCTTCTAATGCTGAAATCTCAGCATCAATACCAGTTAAATCCCTACCCTCAACCTCATATTGACTTTGTAATTCACCTAACCTATCTAATTCAGAATTAATAAATTCAAGTCTTTCGGTATCTCCCGGTTCTTTCGGTACAAGATTTTCATATCTGGTTAAATAAGTGAATAAAGCCCAAGCGTGTGATCCAACTTCACCGTGAGTAACTTCTTCAGGATTCCATTCATCGGTTTCCCTTCTACTTTCAGCATCTCTTCTTTTTTGATTAATTATTCGTTGGGTTTCAATCCTTTGTAATCTTTGTCTTTCAATTTCTGCTTCAATTTTTGCTTTTTGTTCGTCTGAGAATATACCAATTTCTCTTGAATAATTGTCTTTCATATATTGATCTACAACTTCGAGTAAATCGTTCATATAATCAGTCCCTAATATCCAACCAGAAGCAAAAGGTTTATCAGGTGCATTCCAAAAAATTCTTTTTCCATCATACTTTTGTTCTAACGCTACTTTATAAAAGTCATTACTTGTAGGTAATTTCTTTGATAAAAAATAAAACAATTTCGCTTCTTTATTATATGAATACCAATGACTATCAGTATTTTTAGATGATGTACACCATTTAGAACCTTCACCGTAATAACAAGATGCGAAATATTCTTTTGGGTGGACAATTGTATAATCATCGTCATCATAGATTATATCAGCACCATCAACCTTTTTAATTGTTCTTCTTTGTCTATTTTCGTAAGTTTTAATCGCGTCTGCTAATTCAGATATGTTTTTATATTGTGAAATATCTTTAATTGGTAGATTAGGACCAATTGTTTTAAACTTCATTAGAAGTTCTTGTGCTTCCGCTAATTCTTCACCGAAAGCAATTTCATTATTGAATACTGGTTTGGTAAGTGTTTTTGCTAACCAAATTAAATATTTGTGTTTATCATCTACTTCAGATGAAACTTTGATAATAGCGTCTATTTGTTCAGGGGTTGTATATTTGTCCTTAAATAATTTTTTAAAATCATCAACCCTACCTTCGAATAAAAATTGTAAAAATCCCATATCTATATAAATATACAATATTAAGCATTTATTTTATTTTTTTGTAACAAATACGATAAAAACATATTGGATTCTTTATTTCTTCTTTTTTCAAGACCTGGAAATGAATCATTATCAATATTTGTTTGTTTAATAAGTTGTCCTGCGGTTTTATAATCACCATCTCTAAGATAATCAACTAAATTAGTATTTCTAAGACCTGATACTCCCATATTAAAAGCCATTGAAACTAAAGCATCAAACATATCTTGAGTAACTTTATAGTTTTTATCTTGTTTTTTCCAATCATTAAACATTCTTCTAACACCATCTGCGGCTATTTTAAGGTCTTGTTTAAGGTATAATTTTGCTTGTTCTTTAGTTATTTTTTGACCTACTTTAAGTTTGGTTGTTTCAACCGGTTCAGCGTGTCCATAACCAACAGTAATTTTACCATCACCTAATGCGTATGTTATAAGTTTTGGTTTTTCTTCATCCATAATGTGTTGAAAACCTTTTTTAGATAAACGGAATTTTGTTCCATCTTTAAACATAGAAAAATTATTTTTTTTGTTCATTACTCTATGAACAATTTCTTTTGTTTCTTTATCTGGTGATTTATCAAACATTGATTGAATGACAGGGTAAGATGTGTAACCTAAAAGGGTTGAGATTGCTATTAAAATATATTTCTTTTTTGTTTCATAAGATAAGTTTTTAATTTTTGATATTACGTTATTGATATAATCCTGAACATTCCCTTCCCTTATTAAACCCATTTCTTCTTTTAATAAGAATGATGGGGTTTTTGATTCAGTTATTGGTAATATTTTAACTAATTCATCATCTCTATATAAACCTTTAAACACTAAATTACCACGTATATTATATTCTTCCCATATACCATTTTTTAAATCATCTTCATATAAACCCTTAGATTCTAATTGTCCATTACTATAATAACTTTCCCAAATACCATCATATTTACCATCTTTATATAAACCCTTAGAACTTAATTGTCCATCATAATGATAATATTCCCATATACCTTCTTTTTTATCATCTTTAAATAAACCTTTAGACCATAATTGTCCATTTTTATGATACCTTTCCCATATACCAATTTTCTTACCATCATGTGTATATTGATTAATATGTTTCCCATCTACGATGGGTTGTTCCTTATTCCATTGGATAAATCGGGAATTCTCTCCTGATAATCTTCTAGGAATAAATAATTTACCTTTTTTAGATTGTTCTGATTCAGTTATTGGTAATTCTTTAATTAATTTACCATCATCAAATAATTTCTTACTTTTTAATCCCCCATTAGGAAAATATTCTTCCCATATACCATCTTTTCTATCATTCTTAAATTGACCTTTACTATCTAATTGTTCATCATAATAATAAAACTCCCAAATACCTGTTTTTATATCATCTTTATATAAACCTTTTAACTTTAATGAACCATCAAATCTCCAATAATATTCCCATATACCATTTTTTTTACCATCTTTAAATGTTCCTTCACTTAATAACATAAAATCAAAATCTAAATATTTCCACACACCATCCTTTTTACCATTTTTATAATAACCGTTTTCTCTAAAAAAATTATTTTCATCTACTTCTTCCCAATATCCTTCTTTCTTACCATCATGTGTATATTGATTAATACGTTCCCCATCAACTATCGGTTGTTCCTTATTCCATTGGATAAATCTAGAATTCTCTCCTGATAATCTACGAGGTATGAATAATTTACCTTTCTTTGGTTGTTCAGATTCGGTTAATGGTAATGATTTAATTAATTCATCATCTCTATATAAACCTTTAAACATTAATTGTCCATTACTATAATACCTTTCCCATATACCATCTAGTTTATCATTTTTATATGAACCCTTGTACCTTAATTGTCCATTATCGTGATAACTTTCCCATATACCATTTTTTTTACCATCTTTAAATGAACCTTTAAAATCTAATTGTCCATTTTTATAATAATCTTCCCAAACACCTGTTTTTTTATTATTTTCATAAGAACCCTTAGAAGCTAATTTACCATCACTATAATAATATTCCCAAATACCATCATAATTATCATTTTTAAATGAACCCTTTGTATCTAATTGTCCATTGGGGTAATAAAATTCCCAAATACCTTCTTTTTTACCATCATGTGTATATTGATTAATTTGAACACCATCTACGATGGGTTGTTCCTTATTCCATTGGATAAATCTAGAATTTTCACCTGATAATCTTCTAGGGATAAATAATTTACCTTTCTTAGATTGTTCCGATTCAGTTATTGGTATGAATAATTTATTTTTGTTTATATCGCTCATTTTTTTATAAATATTTCCTTTTTTGGTTTTAATTTATTATATATAAAAATATGAGAAATTATATTGTTGAATGGTTTCCTGAAAGGGAGATTAATAATCAAACCATTTGTTTTAAAAATAGTAAAGGATTAATTTTTATTGGTTTGTCATTTACGTTATTTTCAATAACAATAGGTTTATTACCTTTATTTGGTATTGGAACTATGGGTATTGCTTCGTGGTTTAATATATCAGTAAATGTGATTTTATTGGTTTATTATAGATGGGTTTTATTTGGATTTAAAAAAAATGATATAGGAAATGGAGTTCCTGAAAAATGGTAATGTTTGATAGAAATATGAAACTTCCTTTAACAATGGAAGAAAGAAATGATGAGAATGATTCGGAAACATTCGGGTCAATTGATTTGGTTGATCAAAATGGTTTATTTGTGGGTACAATAACCGCAGAAGATGAGGAAAATAGGAATGAACAAAATATTATTGATACGAGAAAAGACACTGTGTTTATTTTAAACGCTGTGAATAATTTTGATGAAATGATACTATTAGTCAAAAACTATCAAAAACATCTATTAAAATTTGATTCAAAAAATAAAGATTTAACTAAAATAGATAATTTAATAAATTCATTTAAGACAATTGATTATGACAATGGTATTCCGTATAATTGGAGTGATATTGATATTTAATATCTTATCTTGTGATATTGAAACAACTAAACAAACCAAAGTTATTACAGATACAACTTATGTTTGTGATAAAGTAATAATAACCGATGAAGGTCAATTATTATTATACAAAGATGGTGAAATTAAATGGATTATAAAACATAATGAATATAGAATTGAACAATGAGTGATTTAAGGGAAACATTAAAAAATAAAGCAAGATTTGAGTTTTTTGCTATAATGGCTCAAATGATTAACTTCTCACCAATAGATATTATTGAAGGTGAAGAAAAGATAACAATACTTGGTGATAATGGTAAATTAAAAGTTTTGTTTAAAGAACAAGAAAAAATTACCGATTATGATAAATGGGTAGATGAGTTTGGAGACTCACTTATTAAAGATTTCAACGATAATAAAATAAATATTAAAACACAATATAATTTAGATACAAATGGCTAAAATTGACACAATTAGAGAAAGATTTAAAAATAAAATCAAACCTATTGATTTTATTGAATTGGCAAATAATATTGACAATTCTAAAACAAAAAAATATACAGAACATTTAGTTAGATTTACAAAAAATCTATCAAGTGATTTTGAAATTACCGCAATAAATGAAATGGAATACATTTTAGAAATCCTAAATAAATTTGATGAATTGGCAACAAACGGTTTAATTGAAAAACCTGACTTAAATCAATATAAAAGTCTATCAACTGTTAAACAATCAATTAAAGAAGCGACTTTAACAAAATCAGTTGGTAAAGCAAAAAAAGAAATTAAAGTCCTTTATGAAGATGATAAGTATATGTTATTCTTACCGTTATCATATGACGCAGCCTCTGTTTATGGTAGAGGAACTAAATGGTGTGTAACTCAATCTGAATATTATTATAGATATACTGATAAAGGTATTCTCGCTTATTTCGTTGAAAAAAATATAAATAGAAAGATTGGTTTATATTACGATATGAATGAATCGTATTATCATTCTGTATTAAAAACCAAAAATCCAAACGAATTCCAATTAAGTGGGTTAAAAAGTAAATCTATTATAAATAACGATGAAGAAGAAGTTAAATATGATAGTGAAATGATGGAAATGTTTAATTTTTCAAACAAGTTCTCTTGTTGGACTGATTGGGATGTTAAAATGGAAATGATGTTTGTTCCAATACCTTTAAACATTAAAGAATTATTCATCAACTACTGTAAAGAAAATAATATTCAAAACGCTTCTTTATTGGATGAAACTGAAACTGATAATCTTATCAAACAATATGAAGGTAGAAAAAATGAATTTGGTCACGATGATAGAGAACCGGAACGAATGCCACCAATGGAAGAAATGATAATGGATATAGAAGGTGGAATGTCACCAATGGAAACAATTCAGGGTGAGGTATATGAAAATAATGTTGGTGAAAATTACGAATTTTAAAAATGGGTGAATTATCAAATTATGGTGAAAACATTATTGGATCCGAGATATTAAAAATATCAAGTAAAATAAAATCCAAGACTGAAAAGGTATATAATTATACAATTGGGGATTTCGATTCTCAATTGTATCCTATACCTGAAAAATTAAATGATTACATACAATGGAACTTTAATATTTCTAATACAAATTACCCAACACCTGTTGGTGAATTATCACTTAGGGAAGCAGTTTCATCACATCTTAAAAGAAAACATTTTATAGATTACTCACCAAGTCAAATACTTATTGGTGCTGGTGTTAGACCTCTTATTTATACAATATTTAAGACAATAATTGATAAAGATGATGAAATTATATTTCCAGTTCCAAGTTGGAATAATAATCACTATACATTCTTACACGATGGGAAACCAATTAAAATTGAATGTTCCCCTGAGAATGATTTCTTTCCAACAGCAAAACAAATTAAAGATAATATTCAAACAGCGAGGATGGTATGTCTTTGTTCCCCACAAAATCCAACAGGGAAAATAATTAATCCTGATGTTCTTAAAGATATTTGTCAAATCATAGTAGATGAAAATAAAAGAAGGTTGGAAACGAATAATGAATACCAACCAGTATATCTTTTCTTTGATCAGATTTATTCAGATTTATCAAGAATACAAACACATCATCCGATTAATTTAACCCCTCAAATTAAAGATTTTTTGGTATGTGTTGATGGCATTTCAAAATCATTGGCTGCGACAGGTGTTAGGGTTGGATGGATGTTTGGACCTGAACATTTAATTAAGAAAGCGGGTGAAATATTCAGTCATATTGGGGCTTGGGCTAATAAACCTGAACAAATTGGGGTGGGACAATACTTAGCAACCAATGTTGATAACCCTTATTCAGGTATTGATACTTTTTTATTAACAAGAAATAATACATTTGGACAAATATGTGATAGTATTTGTGATGTATTGGAAAAAATGAAATCTAATGGTTGTAAGGTTGATTATAAAAAACCTGATGGTGCTATCTATATATCAGTTTATTTGGATTATATGGATAAGTTTAACAGTTTAGAGGGAATGTTAGATTTCTTGATTGATGAATGTAAAGTTGGGTTAGTTCCATTTGAATACTTCGGTTCAACAGAAAATAAAGGTTGGTTTAGATTATCAGTTGG
>Ga0214923_10000170_pt1 | contig 99257 bp, 82 predicted proteins | sample LL1510_MetaG_FD_177993 | JGI IMG/M metagenome (GOLD analysis project Ga0214923, IMG submission 177993) | Freshwater microbial communities from Lake Lanier, Atlanta, Georgia, United States - LL-1510 | ecosystem: Environmental > Aquatic > Freshwater > Lake | place: USA: Georgia | collected... | reverse complement strand
AGGGTGCTGGGGCCAAACCCCGGTATCCATCAGCAGGGCGCGACGACCTTTGCCCGTATAACCTCTTGCCCACATTTGCGGAGCCTGAACCGCAATAAGGCCGGGTTCCTTGCCGTTGATGACCCCGGTGTTTTCGGGCTCGTGATCAACCTCACAGGTTGGACTTTCCAGGCTTTCGGTATAACCCATGGGCATGGATGAAGCCGGCATGAGTTGGCCAACCCAGGATTCCTTTCGAAGCGCATTGAATTGGTTGGAATCCAAAATCAACGTCACGGCATTGCTAATCCAAAAGGTATCCAGGACTTGGACATTCTCGAAGCGGTTACTAGCAAGCCAATTCGATAGGACCGTGAGCGATTCCTTGGACCAATTGAGCCCATTGCGTTGCACCATTTTGACCCTTTCGCTCAAGGGGGTCCCTTCTCGTTCAAATTGCAGCATGGCCGAGCGGGCATCCCATTGGCGTTCGAAGACCAAAAGGTAAGGTTGTTCTCCAGAAACAGGAGAAAGTTCAGTGCCCATGGCTGCGTTGTGTCCTATCGTCCATGCCCAAAGGATGGTCCCGAAAAAGGCCATCCAGCGTTTGTTTGACGAGATTTTTTGGAAGCAAATTCGATTCATAGGACGAATATTCAAAAATAATTGCACTCAGCCTTCGACAACGGAAGAAGAATCCTCTGGTTGGAATATCTTTGCCGCCTGCCCGCCCAGGTGGCGGAATTGGTAGACGCGCTGGTCTCAAACACCAGTGAGCTAACACTCGTACCGGTTCGACTCCGGTCCTGGGCACAGAGAGGGGCACTCCTAGGGGTCTTTCGATTCGAAAGACCCTTTAGGAGATATCCCGAAGAACGGAAGGAGGACTGCATCAAACAGAAGGAGCACTGCTTCGTTTTGGTCTCCATTTTGGGTGGGTTTTGTGCCACTCGATCTAACGAAAGACATGTTGCAACAAGTCGTTGCCAAAAGCAAAGATCATCAGCAAGATTAAAAGCACCATACCCACGTATTGGGCGGCCATCAAAAAGCGTTCGCTTAAGGGTTTTCCGGTGACCATTTCAACGAGTAAAAAGACCACGTGGCCTCCGTCCAATGCAGGGATTGGGAGTAAGTTCATAAAGGCTAGAATCATGGATAACAGGGCAGTGGTCATCCAAAAGCGCTGCCAGTCCCAACGACCGCCGTACATTTTTTTGGCAATCGCTATGGGACCTCCCAGGGATTTTTCGACCGGTACTTCACCCCGAAATATCATTCCAAAACCGGCGATGTTGTCACGAATCGTTTTGACACCCAGGGCATAACCAGCCGGCAGAGCTTTGGTCCAGGTGTATCGCAGGGATTCGGTAGGAAGGGTTTCTGGCGCCGATACAAAGCCAATGGTGCCTTGGGCGCTGACGGCAACCGGAAGAATGCGTTCGGTGCGATCGGTGTCTCCGCTTCCTTGGCGCACCAAGGTCAAGGTGCAGGTTTGGCCTGCGTGAACCTTGAGGGCTTTTTGGAGTTCATCAAAGAAGACAACGCTGCGGCCGTTCACTGCAACGATGGAGTCCCCTGCTTGAAGGCCGGCTTTTTCGGCGGGCATACCAGCCACCACTTCACCAACCGCAAAGCGGACCCGTGGCATCAGGTACAAGGGCTTGGCCTGATCCAGCCAATTGTTGGCAAAATCATCGGGCATTCGCAGATTGACCGTGGCACCATCCCGGATCAGGGTCATTTCAGGCGGACCATTGGTCAGCCACCGAGGATCGTAGACGTCTTCCACATAGCGTATGGGGGTTCCATTCAGGGCCACCAAGCGATCGCCAGGCCTAAATCCCAGGCTTTCGGCCCATTCGGTTGGCGCCAAGCCGTTTTTTAGACCCTGGACAGGGGTTTTTTGTTCTCCCCAAACCCATAGAATCATTGCAAAAAGCAAAATCCCTAAGATGGCATTGACGGTGACCCCGCCAATCATGACAATTAATCGTTGCCAAGCCGGCTTGGAACGAAATTCATCCGGGCGTGGTGGTGCAGCCAATTGTTCCTTGTCAACGGATTCGTCCACCATTCCGGCAATTTTCACGTATCCGCCGATGGGTAACCAGCCCAAGCCAAATTCGGTATCACCGCGACGAAAGGAGAAGATTTTTTTGCCCCAAGCGTCGATGAATACATAGAACTTTTCGACGCGTATGCCAAACATGCGGGCGGTGAAATAATGCCCCCATTCATGCAACAAAACCAAAATACATAGTCCCAAAATCAATTGGGAGGCCATAATCAATACATCCATGGGATCGAGTTTATTGGGGGGCGGTTTGGGTCGGCTAAATTAGGGGTTCTTGGGGCTATCCCCCGAATAATAAGGCCCGAATCGTAGGTTTGTTGTATTATGATGGACCGTGATACCCTTCTCCAGTTGATGGGAAAAATTTGGAATGCTTATGGGTTGCGTTTGGAGCAAGCTTTTAGGGAGGCTGGTTTACCGATCAACGCTGAACAATACCGTTTCCTACGAATGGTCCAGGATCGTCCCGGACAGTACCAGGAAATCTACGCCCGTTTATTGGGGCGTGATCGCTCCAGCACGACTCGAATGATTCAGGGCTTGAACCGAAGAGGCTGGATTCAGCGCAGCCTTGACAAAGAACAATCCGAACTTGAGCAGCGAGATACCCGGGTCAAGCGCATTCGTTTAACAGAAGAGGGTCAAGCAATTTTGGATAAAGCCATTCAACCGGCCATGACAGCTCTTTTCCCAGCCTGGGAGAACTTCCCGGGGGAGGAGAGGGAAGTGCTTGAACAGTTGCTCAAAAGAATTTACATTAATATACAATAGAGGAACCCCAAAGGAACTCTGGGGCGTTCTGTTCAAGGGATGAGCAGGATTTTTTTGGAATAGACACCGTACGCAGCCGTCACCTCTACACGATAAAAGCCGGCGGCAAGTTGAAACTCCAAGCCGTCAATGGACGACCCTGGCTGTTCAACAACCAAAACTTCTTGTCCTTTAGCGTTCCAAAAGCGAACGCGTTCACAAGCGTCGAGGGGGTGGAGCCCCAGGTTCAGGGTTCCTCTGCAAGGGTTGGGGTACAAGACCACGTCGCCTGGATCGGTCAGGGGGGGTGGTGGTGGCGGTAACGGGGCCCGGTAACGATCTCGGTACCAGGCTTCTTGAATGGTGGGCGGAAAAAACAAAAGGCTGCGCTCCACGATTCTCAACAAGGGGCCGCGCTCGTTGTTTTCGTTGGTGTACCAAGAAGTTTCGATTTCGGTGCGAGTCGGAAGACCGACCGGTGCTGAGCCGGCCAATAAAATACTATCCGTTATCGTAACACGACTTCGAACCCGTAAGCATGGAAATTGGCCATAAGGCGTTCGCAGGGTTCCCCATGCATCAACAGTTGAAAATCGCTGACCTTCACGGCGTATTTCGGCGATGGTGGGCACATTAATGCTAAAGGCAAAGGTGCTGGTATCCCTATCCCCGTACCGCAATGGAAAAGCGAGTATTTCGTCCGGATCGCTGTAGAATACGGGCAATGGGAGCCCCAACAACCCCACCCCTTGGGCGGTTTTGGCCCATCGGTTGTTGTTAAGATTGTAAAAATCGTAGAGGTTGGTCAAGGGTAAATTCAAGGTGTCCAAACCCGGAATCGGTAATTGGGGAGGCAGGCCTAGAAATTCAAAGAGGGAACTGCTATCAGCGGTTTTTTTGCCATAGTTTCCGAATAACAGAAAGTACGGGGTCTGGGTAGCGTTTACAAACCGTTCAACCTTGGATTCGTTTGAAACAAGGTTGTTCGTCAAATCCCAGGTTCTGGAGGCTCCGGTTTGATTCAAGACAAAGGACAAGTTGCCGGGATTGATCACGCGGTTATACCGAGGCGTATCCCCGGCAAGCGGAGCACACGAGCGACCCAAAACAGGGGCTGTTTGCCCGAAGCTATTCAGAGACAGGCATGGAAGGGCAAGAATACCAAGGCCTCCAATCACCTGATGGACATGCCTAAACGAGGAACGCATACGAAAGAAGGAAGAGGTAAACACAAAGCGAAAATACGGAGGTTGAGAGACCTTAGTTTTGAGTCATCGTATGAAAGCAGTTTATATCGTTGTAGGGGATGAAGTCCTTTTGGGTCAGGTGGTGGATACCAACGCTGCCTTTTTGGGTCAGGTCTTTGGGGCCGAGGGCATTGAGTTGATATGCAAATGGACCGTCCGAGATCGAGAAAATGAAATCCTGGACGCCTTGAGCCGTGCTCAAGGAATGGCTGATCTGGTGGTTTTGAGCGGAGGCTTGGGTCCAACATCCGATGATTTAACAAAACCTATTCTTACAGAATATTTTGGTGGTAAGTTGATTAGGGATATTGAGGTAGAGCAACAAATTAACGATTGGTTTCGGGCCAGGGGCCGAGAGCCCGGTCCGATGAATTTGGCTCAGGCTGATTTACCTGATAATGCTCAACGGCTGAACAACCCGCTGGGAACAGCGCAAGGGATGTTATGGCAAAAAAACGGGGTTTTCACCGTAGCCTTACCGGGAGTCCCCTACGAGTTTCAACATTTGATTCAGCACGAGTTGATCCCTTGGGCAAAATCCACCGGGCTTTTGCGCCCCATGGTGCATCGAACCCTAATGACCGCAGGTTTGGTTGAATCTAGCATTGCCAAGAAATTGACAGATTGGGAATTAAGATGGAAAAAAAGTGGTATCAGGCTCGCGTATTTGCCAAGACCGGGCGTGGTTCGCTTGAGGCTTAGCGCCTATCCCGATGAATGGGTTGCCGGTGGTGCAGAATTGGGCTGGTCGGAAACCTTGGAGGGCCGTGTGAATCAGGCCGCTGAGGAGATTCGTGAGCTTTTGCCAGGATATGTTTACGGCGAGAACGAAGAGGGTTTGGAGGCCCGCATTGGCGCCCTGTTGGTTCAATCAGGGCTGCGTGTAGGCCTGGCCGAAAGTTGCACGGGCGGGGCCCTTTCGGCACGTTTGCTAAAAGTTCCCGGAGCTTCTGCCTACGTTCGAGGTGCTTTGGTTGCCTACCACAACGACCTCAAAACGGAATTATTGGGTGTAAAGCCCCAGGATTTAATGAATACGGGGGCCGTCTCCGAACCGGTCGTAAGAACCATGGCAGCCGAGGCCTGCCGCTTGCTTGGCTGTGATTATGCGGTGGCCATCAGCGGTATCGCTGGACCCGATGGGGGCAGCATAGACAAACCGGTGGGGACTGTTTATTTTGGAATCCACGGACCTGGTTTTTCAAGGGTTTACCGCAGGTCTTTGGGCGTGGGTCGGGACTTGGTCATCGAACGTGCTGTGATGATGGCCATGTTTCTCTTGTGGCGTCTCCTAAGTGGGCAAGCGGTTGATGAAGAAACCACGATTGCCCCCAAAACTCCCTAAATTTGAACCATGGCTCGATTTGAATTGGTTATGCCCAAAATGGGTGAAAGTATTACAGAGGCGACCGTACTCAAGTGGTTGAAACAAACCGGGGATCAGGTTGCACGCGATGAAGCGGTTTTGGAAATTGCCACCGACAAAGTGGATTCCGAAGTCCCAACACCGGTTGGTGGTCGACTGATTGAGGTACTCCACGCCGAGGGTGCGGTGGTCAAAGTAGGCGCCGTTTTGGCGATTCTAGAAGACGCTTCCGAATCCTCCTCTGCACCAGCGCCAGCCTACGGTTCATCTCCAACAACGGGCACCCCAGCGGTTTTGCCTTCAAGCCCGGCCCAGGATACGCCACCCGAGGTTCCGTTTGTCCCGGTTTCAAGCCCCGCGGTGATTCCAGGATCGTCCCTTGCATCCAACGCCAACGGTCGGTTTTATTCCCCCTTGGTCTTGAGCATTGCCCGTCAAGAGAACCTGCCGATGGCTGAATTGGATGCCATACCGGGAACCGGTGACCAAGGAAGGCTCACCAAAAAGGATTTACTACTCTACCTAAGCAACGGTCGACGAAACAGCGTTTCAACCTCTACCATTAGCCCTGCTACCCAAACAGCCGTCAGCGCCTTGCCGGAGGAGATTTCGGTTCGTGGGGTGGTGGATCGTGACGCCAGCGGTGGCTCGGTCGAGATCATCGAAATGGACCGCATGCGGAAACTCATTGCCGAAAACATGGTGGCCTCCAAACGAATATCGGCCCATGTGACCTCTTTTGTAGAAGCGGACGTGACCAACCTGCACTACTGGCGTGAAGAGCACAAGGCTGAATTCGAAAAACGTTTCAACGAAAAGCTCACTTTTACACCCATGTTTGTGGAAGCCGTTGTCAAGGCTATTCAGGATTACCCGATGATTAACATTTCGGTCGATGGAACCCGAATTCTCAAGCACAAAGAAATCCATATTGGAATGGCCGCGGCTTTACCATCGGGTAATCTGATTGTCCCGGTCATACACCACGCCGATCAATTGAACCTGGTAGGGCTAACCAAAAGAGTGAATGATTTGGCCCAACGAGCCAGAACGGGAAAATTAAAGCCCGAAGAAATTCAGGGCGGAACCTTTACCCTCTCCAATGTGGGAACTTTTGGGAATGTCATGGGCACGCCTATTATTGCTCAACCCCAGGTGGCTATTTTGGCGGTGGGAGCCGTTAGAAAACGTCCTGCAGTCATCGAAACGCCTCAAGGAGATTTTATCGGAATTCGTCATATGATGTTTTTGTCTCATTCATACGACCATCGGGTTGTAGATGGCGCCTTGGGAGGAATGTTCGTCAAACGTGTGGCTGAATACCTCGAAAAATGGGACCCATCGCGTGGAATTTAATCCTCTGATCTTCTACTAGATCAACTAGGGGAATTCTCAGGGTTTATTTAATAGTTTTCGAGCATTTTTCGCAAAGCCCTTCGGCGTTCAGTTGCCAATTTTGAACCTGGTATCCGGAGGGTAACACAGGCCATAAGGGTTCTTGGGTATCCAAACAATGGGTTGCACCGCAGGCTTTGCACAGAAAATGAATATGTTGGTGCTGATGCTCGGAGCCGCTACAAACGGGGGGGCAGAGGGCAAAACATGGGTTGGAGGACCCTGCATTGATTTCATGAATAATGCCTGCTTGTAAAAGGGAGCGTAGGTTTCTATAAAGCGTAACCCGGTCTGTATCGGGTCCCATTAAGCGGCTTAGTTGCGCCTGGGTTAGGGCCATGGAGGAAACCTCCATAACGCGAATCAAAGCCAATCGAAACGGGGTTGAACGGACCCCGTGCCTACGGAGCCTATCGGCCGAATCAGCCCGTTTTGCGTTCGTTGTCAATGTCCTTATACGCTCCCTGGGTTGCAAAATAACTCATCGCAGCAATCAAGCCACAGAGGAGCAGCATATCGATATAGCTAAGACGCTGTGGGGCCATGATGCAGGAAGCAACGATGTACCCAGCCCAAAGAAGGGTTAGAATAGTGAAGGCAACGGCCAGTTTAAAGTGCATGGCGTAGGATTAAAGCGCAAATTTCAGCCTCAAAGATAACCTATTTGCGGGGCTTCATGGCCTCAAAGGCTTGCTTGATCATCGGTCGGGGCATCCATTGCACAAAACGATTGAACTGACCGGCCATGAGCCGTTCCCCTCCGTCGATGGTGATGCAGCCCCCTTGGATGTACGATGCCATCGGACTCATCAAAAAGGCTGCGCATTGAGCCAATTCTTCGGGCTGCCCGTAACGTCCCAAAGGGATTCCTCTTTTGTATCCTTCCTCGATGGAGGGGTCCGGCATGAGGCGAGACCATGCCCCGTCGGTGGGAAAGGGACCAGGAGCGATTGCGTTGAGGCGAATGCCGTAGGTGGACCATTCAACGGCCAGGCTGTTGGTCATGGCCAAAACACCGGCTTTGGCACAAGCTGAAGGAAGCACAAAGGCGGAACCGGTCTCGGTATAGGTTGTAACAATGTTTATAACATTGCTTGAGGGGGTTCCTGCGGCGATGATTCGTTGCCCAAATTCGAGGGTGCAGTGAAAGGTGCCTTTGAGGACAATATCCACCACCGCGTTGAATGCTTTGGGACTGAGGTCTTCCGAGGCAGCCAAAAAATTCCCCGCCGCATTGTTGACCAATCCGTCCACCACGCCCCAACGACTGGTTAGTTCGTCAAACATGGCCCGCACTTGATCCGGTTCTCTAACATCGCAGGGAACGGCTACCGCTCTTGGTCCAATGGATTGGGCGGCGTCCTCAAGGGTTTGGACTCGACGGCCACAAATCGCAACATGGGCCCCTAATTGATGGAAGTAGGTGGCCATGGCCAAGCCTAGCCCGCTACCGCCACCGGTTACCAGAATATGACGGTCTTGGAGGGTGTCTTCTTGGAACATAAGGCAAAGTTTGAAGATGGGTTGGGATGGTGAAGCTACGATGCATGGCCCATGGCATACGCTACCAGGGCTCCCAGCAGCGCGCCGATGGCCTGCCATGGCTTTAGGCGGTGATTTTGACTGCTTTCGTACAAAATGGTCGAGGCAATTTGAAGAAAGGAACCGGTCGCCAGGGCCATCAATGCGTGCAATATTTCTCGACTCGTTTCGCCTGCCTGGCCCATGTTCTGACCAAGGAACATGCCCAACGGGGTCATCGAAGCAACCACGACAACCGAAATGCCAATAAGCAGCGGCCGGGCTTTTTCCTGGATCATCATGGCCGTCAAAGCAAAGGTGGTCGGGGCTTTGTGCAACAAAATACCCAAAAGCAAGGGGCTCCAAAAGGTAGACGCGCTTCGAAGATTGGCCGAACCTGCCAAGGGTATTCCCTCCACCAAACCGTGAAGGGAAAGGCTTAGGATAAGCCCCCAATAGCGGATGGTGCCGACTCGAAAGGATTCTTGGATGGGCTTGATGTTATGGTGTTGCGTTGAATCAGAATCCGATGGATGGATGGGATGATCGCAACGGTGATCGTGGCCGCTGTGCAAGTGACCATGTTCGATGCCTGCGGAGAATTTTTCGAGCATCCATTGCATAAAAAAGCCGCCGAGCAACCATAGATTTTCGTTAGGGTGTCCATAGGAAAGGACCTCTGGGAGGAGATGCAGGATGGCCGTGCTGAAGAGGAGGCCGCCACAAAAAGTTAACAACCAACGAAATACGACAGGGGAACTGTGGGCTTTGCCCCCTGTGGCGAGCCACCCTCCCAAGAGTCCGGAAGCAAGCAGGGCAAGGCCGACAGCAAACAAAGAGTCCATGGCTAAGGGATGGGATGGAACAAATGATTTAGGCCTCTCGGCGAAAAAGAAGCGCTACCGAAGCACAAAATAAACCAACCAGGGCTCCTCCCAATACATCGCCCGGAAAATGAACCCCTACCCGAATTTGGGCTAAACAGATAAGCGAGGCCCATACCGAACCTATCCAGAGACCGGCCCTGCCCCAACGGGAACGCAGCGCTAGTCCCAGGGTCCAGGCCAAGGCAAAGTGATTGGCCGCATGGGATGATACAAACCCAAAACCCGATCCGCACGTCACCCGAATTTGGCATTCAGAGGCGGTTAAAGGGTGTCGGCAGGGACGATCTCTTTGAACAAGAGGCTTGATGAGGCTGGAGGATAGTTGGTCGCTCAAGGCAACCGATACGACCAAAATCAATAGCAAATTGAAGGGTCGTTCAATTTTGGAACGAAAGATCCAAATTAGCAAGAATACATAGAGGGGCAACCAGGCTCCAGGGGTTCGAAAAAGAAGAGCCAAGGAATCCAAGAGGGCGAATCCCTGCGGATGATTGACCAATCCAAACCAATGCCTTTCCCAAGCCGGGGGGGATACCATAGCGCCTGAAATGAAAGAACCTGTCATAAATAGACCGAGAGCCAAACCGCTAACAGTTAAGAATTTATGGTATGTATTCATGGGTTCTTTCGATCGGGTCTTTCTTGGCTTTGCGTTGGTTTTTGGGCGAGCCAAATGCAACGGGGACCTGTCGTAGACTCCAGTCGCAAATCGTAATGGGTCCAGCGCTGCACCGGACTGAAACCGGCAAGGAGGAGAAGGCTCTCAAGATCCTTTGGGCTGTAACAACGAACAATTTCGGTATAAACGGTGGGGGTATGGGCGGGTTTTCCGGAAAGGTCTTCGATACGAATTTCTTTGAAGAGCCTGCCATCAACAAGTTGACGTTTCACATGGGCTCGAAAATCCGGAAAGGTTTTGGTTTCAGAGGGAACCAAACGGGCCAAGGTATATTCCGGGTCAAAATAGTCCAGGACAAAGTACCCGCCCTGCTTTAAGTGGGCATAGGCGTTTTGGAGAACCTTCAAATCGTCCTCGTCGTTTTCGAAATAACCCATGGAGGTGAACAGATTGACCACGAGGTCAAAACGTTGGCTTAAACCATGGGCCCGCATGTCCCCAACTTCAAAATTCAAAGTTCCCCAAGCCCCGGCGGGCCTTTCGTTGGCTAACTTTTGGGCTCGTTCAATCAAACGCGGTGACAGGTCCAAGCCCGTCACACGGTACCCCAAATCGGCCAAGGAACAGGTGTGCCTTCCCCAACCGCAGCCCAAATCCAAAACCTCTGCCTGGTCGGGAAGCGGGATTTGGCTGGTTAATTTTTTGACAAAGGCCTTGGCTTCGGCAAGGTCTCGGTGGTCGTAGAGGTTTTCGTAATAGGGGCTGTTGAACCAATCGTGAAACCAATCACGGTTCGTCCATTCGCTTGAGGAGTCGGAGGAGGGGGAAGGGCTTAGGGGCATGAAGGGCAGCGAAGGTATAAAAGCACCGGCAAATGGTCGCTAGGTCCCCCTAAGTAACGGTTACCGGCGAAGGTTCGGTGGGGGTAGCCTTGGAATTTGCCTTCTACCTGTCGAAGACCGGGCAGGTCCACCGTTGCAGCCGAGCCTTGGATATAGAAAGGCATGGAACCTACCATCGGACGATCCTTGAGGGCGCGACTTACCATGATCTGGTCCAGCCATTCCCAACGATCTTGGTAGCAATAAGAACCGCCGGTCAATCCAGCCATGGGGTGGTACAGGCCGCGGCTTGCGGTGCTGTCGGCGCCAAGGATGAGTCGTATGCTGGGGTCTTGAGGGGTATCGTTGAAATCACCAACCAGGACCACCAGGCATCGATCGCTCCCTCCGTATTGGGCGTATAAGCTATCCACGGCCTGCCTCAAGCGGCGCGCAGCGGCATAGCGATTGGGTGCTGATTTTTCGTTGCCGCCTCGGCGCGAAGGCCAGTGATTAACAAGGAAATGGATGGTATCTCCGCTCGATAAGCGCCCACTGACCACCAGGATGGGCCGGGTCGGTGGCAAAGAATCGCCCGGTAGGTCCACCGCTTTGTCTGCCCGGGCAAAGGGTTTAAAAAGGGTCTTGTTGTAAAGCAGGGCAACATCGATTCCTCTTGGGTCTTTGGAATCCGCATAGAGGTAGGCCAGGTTGCTTTTGCGAAGGGGTGGTTGCCGCAACAAATCGGCCAAAACTTTTTGGTTTTCAATTTCGCAGAGCCCCAAAAAATCAGGAGCCTTGCCACGATTCATTTGGGCAACAATGCCTGCGATTTGCCCTAGTTTGTGATAATAACGAGCCTCTCCCCAGGCTTGGGTCGCATTGGGTAAAAAATCCCGATCATCGGTTGCCGGGTCATCCAAGGTGTCAAAGAGGTTTTCTACATTGTACTGCGCTATGCAGAGTTCTCGACCAGCCGGCTTTTTGTTGCCTCCCTTGGATTGGGCTTGGAGGGTAGAAATGAGTACAAGCGGGGTTAGGAGGCCTGGCAACAAGGCAAGGAAGAGGTTGCGAACTTTCATATTATCTTTTCTTAAACGACCTGTAAATCACCCGAAAGGTATTTATTATTGAGGAAATTACGTCTTTTATGCCTCAACCCAGGCCGGAACCTGCCGCAGCCCTCATGATACGCAAGTCGTGGGCGGGTCGACGAATCGATTTGTTTAACCGGGAAGCTTCGTGGTTGGAATTTAACGAGAGGGTCTTGCTTGAAGCCGAAAACAGCGAGGTTCCCCTGGGGGAACGCCTTCAATTCATGTCCATTTTCTCGTCGAATATGGATGAATTTTTCCGTGTCCGCGTTGCGAATCAGCACCGACTCTTGCATTTGGACAAGGATCAGTTGCGAAAGCTTGATTTTCACCCCCAAAGGGTTTTGTCCGTCATTCACGATAAGGCCCAGGCGCTTCAACATCGTTTTGAAAGCCTTTTTGATCATCGAATCCTTCCGGAGTTGGAACAGAACGGTGTGGTCATTAGCGACGAAAGGAACCTTCCGGTTGTTTTTCACAACAAAGCCCATACGATTTTTAAGGAAAGCGTCCAGCCCTACCTGAACCCCATTTTATTGGACCAAAAAACACGTCCGCTTCGCCTGCGGGATTCCTATCTCTACTTAGCACTCAAAATCAAACGCCGAATCCATTCAGAATCATCGGAGTATGCCTTGTTGGAATTGCCCGTTCGATACGCTCAGCGATTTTATTCTCTTGGAAAAATAGAGGGTCGAGAGTATTTTCTTTTTATCGATGATTTGGTTCGGATGCACCTAAACGATGTGTTCGCATCGATGAATCCCCAAAGTGTGGAGGCCTATACCATCAAAATGACAAGGGATCAGGAATTGGATTTGGATCAAGACTTGGGACAGTCTTTGCTGGACAAAATGAAATCAGGCCTTCGCAAAAGAGGGAAGGGTGAGCCCGTCCGCTTCATCTACGATCGCAACCTACCGGATGATTTACGAAGGTTTTTGGTTCGAAAATGGAAACTAAAAGCTTCGAGCCTTATTGCCGGTGGTCGCTATCATAATTTCAAGGATTTACGCCAATTGCCCTTGGCCGGTCGAGATGCCTTGTTTTACCCTCGGTGGGAGGCGGTTTCGCCAGGGGCTTGGTCCGAACACCATACGCTCTTCAAGGCGATCCGAGATAGGGACCGTTTGCTTCATCATCCCTATCATGCGTATGATACGGTCCTTAAATTTTTGAGGGAGGCGGCGCTTGATCCGGATGTTCGTAAGATCGAAATAACCCTGTATCGCCTGGCAACGATTTCATCGGTTGCTAGGTCTTTAATTACCGCCGCGCTGAATGGTAAAAAAGTCATCGCAGTGGTGGAAATCCAAGCTCGCTTTGATGAAGAAAACAACATGTATTGGGCCGAAAAATTGCATGAAGCAGGGGCCGAGGTCCATTACGGGTTGGAAGGTTTCAAAATTCACTGCAAAATGTGTTTGGTAACTCGACGTGAAAAAGGCCGGGATGTTCGCTACGCGCATTTGAGCACGGGGAATTACAATGCCCAAACAGCGAAAATTTATGCTGACGATAGTCTTTTCACGGCGAGAACCGTTCTGACGCAGGAAGTAAATAAAGTATTTAAATCCTTGTACCAAGGTCGTTTGCATACCGCCTACCGGCATATTTTAGTCGCTCCTTACCGAATGCGAGATCCACTCTTGGCTTGGATCGATTTTGAAATACGACGTGCCAAAGAAGGCAAGAAGGCTTGGATTTTTATTAAGTTGAATTCCTTGGTGGACGAGGCATTGATTGCTGCCTTGTACCGTGCGTCCCAAGCAGGGGTCGAAGTTCGTTGCCTGGTTCGGGGCGTTTGTTCGTTGGTCCCCGGCATTCCCGGGCTTAGCCAGCATATTCAGGTGGTTTCCATTGTCGATCGCTACCTGGAGCATGCCAGGGTTTATGCCTTTTGCCATGGGTCCAAACCGTTGGTCTACCTGTCTTCAGCCGATTGGATGGCCCGTAACATGGATTATCGGGTGGAATTGGCCTTTCCTTTAATGGATAAGCGTTTGCAAGCCGAGGTTTTGGATTTGCTTGAACTACAATGGAAGGATCGGGTCAAAGCCCGTTGGATTAATGGTGCAAATGCCAATCGGTTGGTGGCCGATACCCAAGGGCAAAAGGGGGGACTGCGGGCCCAAGAGGCCTTTTTTAAGTACCTTCGCAACCAAATTTAATGCGTTGAAACTAGCCGCTATTGATTTGGGATCCAATGCCGCCCGGTTGTTGGTGGTTAAGGTAACCGAGAAGTCCGGTTCCAATGCGGATTGGAAAGCCTTGGAATACATTCGGGTCCCAATCCGCCTGGGTGATGATGTCTTTGTTCACGGACAGGTTGGATCTGCCCGTTCCTTGCAATTGATGGAAACGATGCAGGGCTTTGCGAGTTTGATTCGGGCCTTTGAGGTGGACCATGCCATGGCATGTGCAACTTCAGCGCTTCGAGAAGCCTCCAACGGGTCAACATTGGTCAAGGAGATCAAAGACCGGACAGGCCTGGACCTGGAGGTAATTAGCGGGGCCATGGAGGCTGAATTGCTTTACCTGGCGCAGCGTTCCTTGTCAGGGCCGACGGATCGTATGATGACCATGGATGTCGGCGGTGGTTCTACGGAAATTTCTCTACTAAACGGCCCAGCATTGTTGACGAGTCGAAGTTTTCAGCTCGGTGCGGTTCGCCTTTTGGATGGGACTGACCGTGAACAAGATTGGAAAGAGCTCAAAGAGTTTATCAAGAAACAAGTCGTCGAACATTCCCCAACACATTTTTTTGGAAGCGGAGGCAACATTAACAAGGTGTTCGATTTACTCAAAATCAAGAAAGGAGAACCTTGTTCATACAAGACACTTGAGAAGTTTTATGAACAAATGAGTGCTTGTACGTTGGAGGAAAGGGTCAAGCTTTTTGCTTTGAACGAGGATCGTGCGGATGTCATCGTGCCGGCTTGTCGTCTTTTTCTTTGGGTCATGAAGCAGGCAGAGATAAGCCGCTTGTCCAACAGCAAATTGGGTCTGAAGGAGGGCATAATCATGGCGCTTATGAATCGATATATGGGGATTGATATGCCCGCCGTTCACCAATGGGCCCCTGGACCTCTTAGTGATACGACTCGTCTGTCCACCGCTGAGTAAGTCGAAGGCTGCATTCCCACCGACTTCCGTTCTCGTCTTGGACCCTACGGGCCCAGAGCCTCCAGCTGATACCTTTGGAACGACCTTGGAGCGATGCTGTTAATCTCCATTGAGTGGAGGACCCCCTCCACCAAGTGTTCCCAAATCGCTGATCTTCTTGGACCATGATGGTTTCCCCTTCCGGACCGGCTATTATCCAGGTCTGTCCCAGGCGAACCTTTAGGTTGGATGGCCCCTTGAGGCGCCAAAGAACTTGGTGGGCCAGAACAAGACTATGGCGAGTATGTTCGGATTTCACCCAAGATTGGCTAAACCCGACTTGAACTTCGCCGCTTTTGGTTGGACCGTTGGTCCAAGGCAGTCGGAGGTATTGGCGAAGGGTTGGGCGTGGATTATTTTTCGAAGCTTGGTTAAAGAGCAGGAGGTATCTGAAATTTTGAAGGGGCCCTTTGGAGGAGGCGGCTTCAAGCCCAATGGTATTTTTTTCTATCCTAAAGGCTAGATTCCAATAAGGCTTCATTTGCCACACCGCGTTCATCATCGATACGGAATCTGGTTCTGGTCTTGTTTTGGACTCGGGAAAACTCTTTGAAGGGTCGTTGGTATGGAATGAAGTGCGATGCCTTATCCCAAACGACCATCGCGGATGCGGTGTTAGAATAAGGGTCCACAAACGTCCCAAACGAGCTGAATGTTCCTCTTGAGTGGGACTCCAAAGGCCGTTCCATTGGATTCGGTAATTCAGGCCATGCCATGCCAAATTCCCGCCTATTCTCCAGTGATTTTGGAGTAGTGCAGCTTGCCAACTCTGTTCAAGCCGCCCCTTATGCCGTTCAAAAGTCAGGCTCTGCATGAATGGATGCGTGGTCTGCGATTTTGGAATGTACCCAGACCATATCCAGCGCCCCCACGGGGTGATTCGTTGCAAACTAAGCCCCCTCACCTGGGTGCCGGAAGACCAACGAACGGACGGTCGTGGGATCTCACTACCCGGCGGATGATGCCACGGTTGCACAAAAGCCGGCAAACTAACCGTTTGAAAAAAGAGAAGGTTGGCCGATTGAAGGTGAAAATCCCCCAGGATCCAACGATTTTTCGCGTTGTTTCCGTCAAAATAACCGCCAAAGGACTCCAGGATACGGTCGTTCGGTCGGTATTCCCAGCCCAAAGCCCAACGTAATTCATCGGTTTGCTGATTCACCCGGTATTGCAACAATGAATGCTGCCAAGGGGTTTCGGCTTTCAGGGTGTTGCAATCCCATAACCACCCGCTGACAGCTTCGAATTTTGTAAAATTTTGCGATGTTGCTCGGCCTGAGGTTCCAAAAAGTGAACAGGGCGCAAAAAAACCAGCCCAAATACGGGCCGTGACTGTGTCCATCCAAGGTAGCCCCATCCAATACCAAGGATTGCATTTTTGCGCGTTGGGTTGCCTTAGCCGTTGGTATGCCGTGTTTTTTTGGTTTTCGGTCCAAGGCATTGAATCCAATGATTTTCGCCAACGCTCCAAACCGATGCCTTGAGGGTCGATCCCGCCTCCTCGTTCTTGGTTCAACCAAGTTTCTGTCCTGTAGGATTCCAGCAAAGGGATGGGCTCATCCTTTAACCAAGTTTGTTCTTGTTCCAGGGCTTGTTCGGTTTCGAGCTCGCTTTGTGCCCAAAGGGAGACAGGAATCCAAGGAAGGCTTAGAAACAGACAGCCAAGTGCTCCAGGTCCTCGTAGCCGGCCCTGCACGAAGAGAGTAGGATCCAATATCATCGGTGATGGTAGGTGGATCGTAGGTAAGGAGAGGGCAGATTGCTTTGGATTGTGGAAACCGTCCAACGATGTTTGTTGACTAGTAACCCCATTCCGATTCCAACAAGGCCTGCCCACGGGTCCGAGACCAGCCAAAAAGACCATCGATTACCCGGATGGTATCCGAGGATCCATTCCGTGACGGGGAGATTTCTTGGTTGTGCATACAGCCGTAGGGCTCCTTTCAAGGATTTTTGTTCCCATGCAAGATGCATTCCGCTCTGCCATGAGGGTCCGGATGTCGTAAACCCCTTGGGCACACTGAATGCATGCTTTATTCTAAATCCGCATCGCCAAGTTTCCGAGATCCGATGTTCTGTTCCCAAACCAAATTCAACGGTTTGATTCTTTTCGCGGGGGAACCAGCCGGCGGCCAGCGTCATTCCAGCGCTGTGTTTTTGGAATCCGCGGCTTAACCCTAGGCATGTTTGATAAAAACCGAATTCCCACCACCCATGACGGATTAGCCGAATGGTTAACCAATCCCGGTTTCGTTGATAACCCCCTCCCAGCGTCAAGATTGCCTGCCCGGGCAAATGGGGGTGTTGCTTAAGCCCTGCACAAAAACCAAAATCACCCGATTCCAAAGGTTGCAGACCCGGCCATTCGGACTGTCCTGGAATCCAACCGGGGACAGGTGGCTCGCAGTACAATCCCATGGCATGGGTTGAAGGCGTGCTTTGGCCTTGAAGAAAGACCGGTTGGCCCAACAGGGTGGTCAGCCCAATTGAGAAAAGAAAATGCCGCATATCCCCCGCAATTTGAGCGGGGAACCAACGGATAGCCGTAATAAAAGGCTTACCAACGCATCAGGGCCGAACCCCAAGTAAAACCGCTTCCAAATGCGGCCATCATGATGAGGTCCCCTTTTTGGATTCGACCTTCATCAAAGGCTTCGCTAAGGGCTATTGGAATACTGGCCGCGGTGGTGTTGCCGTATCGCATAATGTTATTGTAGACCTGGTCCTCCCTGAGCCCTAATTTCTGTTGAATAAATTGTGCAATACGGAGGTTGGCTTGATGGGGAATGAGCAATCGGAGATCTGATGGGCTCAACTGATTGGAAGCCAGGGCCTCCTCGATTACCTCGGCAAATCGAACCACCGCATGCTTGAATACAAAATTGCCGTTCATTCGCGGGAAATAGGATACATCATCGGGGTCGTTCCGTTTTATGATTTCCGGAATCCAATCGCGGGTGCTGGGTCCCAGCAAGGCCAATTCCTCGGCGTGTTCGCCCTGGCTGTGAAGATGGGTTGACAAGATGCCTCTTCCGGGTTCATCGGTGCGACCTAGTACGACGGCCCCCGCGCCGTCTCCGAAAATAACGGAGACATTTCGGCCCCTCGTGCTTAGATCCAGGCCACCGGAATGCAGTTCAGAACCTACCACCAAAACATGTTGAGCTGCTCCGTTTCGAAGGTATTGATCGGCGATCGACAGGGCATACACAAACCCCGAGCACTGGTTGCGGATATCGATGGCTCCGATGGTTCGGCATCCCAGCATGTGTTGCAATTGGACACCCGGTCCCGGAAAATAGTAATCGGGACTCAGGGTAGCGAAAAGAATTAGATCCACATCCTGCGGGGTCAATCCTGCGGCATCGAGGGCTTGCTTGGCCGCCATTGTGCCCATAGAGGCCGTTGTGTCCACACCGGGTACTGCATAGCGTCGTTCATGGATGCCTGTTCGTTCCACGATCCATTCGTGGTTGGTATCCATGCGCTGAGCCAAGTCATGGTTGCTGACAACGTCAGAGGGCAGGTAACGACCTGTGCCCAAAATGATGCTTTTCATGGCAAAGAATTGATCTTAGCCTAAAGATAAACCCAAAAAAATAGCCTGCTTACGGCAGGCTATCGTAGGATCAGGTGAAATTTGAATTTAGGCCTGCAGCGGTTCTACCGACACAAAAGACCGGTTTTTTTCGCCACGGGTAAAGACAACGCGACCATCGGCCAAGGCAAAGAGGGTATGGTCTTTGCCGATCCCAACATTGCGACCGGGGTGATGCCGGGTACCGCGCTGGCGGATGATGATGTTTCCACTTGCGGCCAATTGGCCACCGAAAATTTTGACGCCGAGCCGCTTGCTTTCGGATTCGCGACCGTTTTTGGAGGAACCTACACCTTTTTTGTGAGCCATGGTTTCGTCAGATAGGGGTTGAAGAAAAGTGGGTGAGGGTAATTACCCGATGGATTCGACAAGAATTTTAGAGAAAGATTGGCGATGACCGTTCATTTTCTGGTATCCTTTACGACGCTTTTTCTTGAATACCAAGACTTTATCGCCTTTGAGGTGATTCAAAACTTTAATTTTTACTTTGGTGTCGGCCAAATAAGGTTGGCCAATACGAACCTGGTTATTGTCCTCAACCAGCATGACAGAGTCTAGCTCGAGTACATCGCCTTCGTTGGCTTGCAGGCGGTGCACATACACCTTCTGTTGGGGGCTAATCTTGAATTGTTGGCCCTGGATATTCACAATCGCAATCATGGAATGGCTGGATTTTGGAGGTGCGAAGATACGAATTACTTGTTTACTTGGGATATTTTATTGCACCAAAATACGCTAGAAAGGGTAATTAATCCCGAAAACAGTTGAAAAGAGGGGATATGACCCTTTGGCAATAGGGCCCTGAATCACTTGGTTTCTCCAATCGTTGTCCTTCCAAGCGCGGTCGGTCCAACGCTGTATAACCCAACGTTCGTTGGCTACAAGAGCTGGATCCCTGACTTTGAGGGCGAAATCAACCCGTAAAACAAAAAAACCGAAATCGTATCGAAGTCCAGTGCCCTGGTTTATGGCCAATTGACTGGCCACGCGTTCCAAACTAAAATTACCCAGACCCCCGTAGCTGGTATCATTCAGGGTCCAAATATTGCCTGCATCCACAAAGAGAGCCCCTTGAAGGCTACCCAGCAATTTGAAGCGCCATTCCAGGTTGCTTTCCAGGCGAATTTCACCAAATTGAATTAACCGACCGCTGGCGTAATTGCTAAGGGAACCCGGGCCCAATCCTCGAACAGGCCACGCCCTCAGCGAATTGGTGCCACCCCCAAAGGTCCGCTTTTCCAAAGGCAGGGTGTTTTGGTCTCCAAAAGGCAAACCTGCTGAAGCCAAGGCCCGGCAAGCCAACACCGAGGTTCCGCGAAGGCGAAAATGCTGCCGCCACTCAGCGTCGGCTTTGAGGTAACGAAAATAGGGTAAGCCAAAAAGGGTATCACCACCGCTTTTGATGGCCCCGCTGCTTTTGAGAAGGCTGTACAACGTTCCAGAACCTTCCAAAACCAGGCGCCAATAATCTCTTTCTGGTTCACGGATACGGTCTTGCAACCAACTCCCTCTCAAGCCTGAACTGAAATAGGAAACGAAATTGGCGCGCAGCAGGGGGTCGTTCAATTGATCCAGTAGTTTCTGCAAATCAGCGCTTAGAGATCCCGTATTGGCATAGGTAACCTCCAAAGGAACCAGTTCGTATCGGGTGTACCGATGAACCTGGCCGGTGAAACTCAGGCTGGCTTTTAGGATATTTCGATCAAAATCAAGGCGTTGTTGCCGTTGGTATTGCAAGGCCCAAAGGGTCCGTTCGCTTCCGTTGAGGCCCAGGGACAGAAAACGCCCGGGTCGCAAGAGGCCTGGTACGCTTAGTTGCGTTCTCAAACCCAGGTCCAGGGTATTTAACCCAGATCCTGCACTGCTGCTGCCAGTCAATTGCTGGGATTCCGCACCGACGGAGGCCCTGATTTCCAATTGGTCCCCTAACCTCAATGCGTTTCTCCGGGTAAAGGAAACATTCCCGTTAAGTCCAAAAAGTGAGATGCTATTGGTTGAAAATTCACTTTCGGCACCAAAAAGCCATTTGGGCAGGGGCTGTAAATGCAGCCGTACATCGACAAATCGTGAACTATCATTTACTTCAAGTTCAAAGTTACCAGGGGCAAAAAGCCCCAAGCGGGCGTAGCGGTTGAGTGTGTTTCGAAGTTTGGTTTCGGAATAGGTGAGGTCCTGGTTGAAGTCAATTGGGCTGAGGGCCAAAAAAGTATCCAGGGGTTCGTAGGAATTGTGATAGTGGAGCCAATTTTGGGGAAAGCCCGGGAATTCGGTGAAAAGGCTGCTGTCCACCTTGGGTCGCTCCCGGCCTATATCCAAAGTCCATCGGCTAAGTCGGTAGGTTTGGTGATAATAGGATTGGGCGGGTTGGCGAATTTGCAATACCAAGTCAATAACTCCGGATTGCCGGCTGCTATCGGCGATAAATTCTACAAAATCCGCGCTGAAACGAAAAAAACCTCGGTCCCTGAACTGTTGCGAAAGCCAGTTACGGGTTTGGCTGAGCGAGGTTGCCTGGTAGGCCTGACCATTGCGTGGAAATCGGTCAGGGTTTTGGTCTAGCAGGTTTTCCAAAACAAGCCTCAATTCAGCGGAAGGGCAACGGGTTTGAAATTGACCCAGCAGATAGACGGGACCGGGGTCCAAATAGAATGATTCGATAGCTCCTCGGGATTCAAGGATTCGCTTGGAACGAACCGAAGCCCGTAAGTAACCCTGGTCCATGAGCGATTTTCTTAAGAATTCGGCTTTGATATCCAAACCTTCGGCCGTGCTCAGGACCGGTGCTTCGGCAAAACGGGTCAGGATGGCATTGCGAAATCGGGTGGTTTGACCCTGACGCATGCCCAAAAAGGCATGGGTTCGCCAAGGAAACAGGCCTATGGTACGGCGGTTCAGGGCTGGTTTTAAGGATTTCTCCATGGTCCTGGCCTGGGTTCGGGGTACGCCTTCCAAACGATAACCTCGAAGCCAGACATTTCCCTCGGGCAATCTTTTTTGGACCGTGCAGGAGCCCAGGATTAGCAATATGGGCAAAACGAGCAGGCTCGTTCGGCAGAGTATCTTTGAAGGGTGGAAAACAGACATTGGAGCAAAGCCGAAGTTAAAGCCATGGCGGCCCTCGCTCAACGGCCTTTGGGTAAGTTGCAACCCGAAGTCTTGGTTGAGGGACCCAAGTTGATTTTGGAGGCCCTGGGTTGCGGATGGATTCCAACAGCTATCGTATTGGATTCCAGACATTTGGGCAATAAAGAAGAGGAGGCTTTCTCCCTGTTGCCATCCCTTCATCTGTTCATGGAAAAAATCGGTTGGGCATCAACGGCCGAAATGGGTAGAATTTCAAGGCTTAACAGCCCCCCGGCTGTTTTGGGATTCTTCAGAGAACCCACGGAGGATGAGCGAATTGCAAACAAGACTGGCAAGGTTCACCGAGACCTTCTTTCCAAAAAGAAACCAAGTTTGTCACCATGGTGGCTGGTTTTGGATCGCATTCAAGACCCTGGGAACCTAGGAACCCTCTTGCGGAATGCGGATTGGTTTGGGTTTTGCGGATTAATATGCAGCCCTGACACGGTTGATTGTTATAACAGCAAAGTTGTTCAGGCCTCCATGGGGTCGGTTTTTCGAGTACCGGTGCACTATACACCCCTGAACAAGGAGAATCTTTCCCGGATTACCGGCTTTTCGGAACAGAACTTTGGTCCTCAATCTTCCGAAATTCAGGAATTGGCTGGTACCAACGGCCCCTGGGTTGTGGGGGCCGAACTCGGAGGGGTTTCGATGGATCAAACAACGTTTCCAAGAGAAGGCGGCCTGCTGATGATTGGCAACGAATCCAAAGGGCTTAGCCTGGAAGCCAAAGCCTTGTGTCGCTATTTGTGGGCAATTCCATCCTACGGGGAAGCCGAGTCTTTGAACGCGGCCGTTGCAGCCGGTGTTTGTTGTTATACGATACGCCTCCGATCGGAACGAGCCTAAAAAGCCCGGGAGGCGTTGACATCCCCCGTACACAGGGTCCGGATATCCAAGGTTTGGACCGTTCCAGCGGTAACCGTTGCCGCAAGGTTCGAAAAAACCCAATCCCCCCGTCCAAAGGAAGCAAATAGGTTGGCGAAACGGCGGGTAACCTGCAGTGCATCGGTTGAATTAATGGAGTTGGAGAAGTTGGGGTCCCCGGCTGCAATTTTGAGGCCGGTAAGCGGCTGCAAGGCGGCAAAATGTCGGTTGATAAGCAAAGCATCGGTTCCGTTAATGCCTTGCCAGCCGGGAAGATTTAAGATATCCAGGGTGTAATTGCCGGGTGTTAGGCCTTGAATGGCCCATTCTCCTTGGCTACCGCAGAGGCTTTGACCGGCGATTTGTCCCAAGCTGTCAATGGCCCGAACGGTAACGCCGACCAAAGGGGATGAGGTGCTGTTATCGTATCGAAGGGTCCCTGCCAATTGACCACCAACCGGTGGTGGATTGCTGGTGGTTGAGGTTAGAATCGATGAATGTACGGTGCTGGTTTGACCGCTGTATTGGGTGGAAAGGGTGAGCGTTCCCGTAGCGGTTGTACCAGCGGCTTGGCCCGATGAATTCAATAGGTTCAACGCGGCGCATTCTCCAGCATTGACCGTAAAGGGTGCCTGCGTTGTGCCCCCACCAACAAATCCAAATCCTCCACCGTTGATTTGCACGGAATGAACCTGCAAAACGGTGTTTCCGCTGTTGCACACCCAACATGTGCGGGTTAACGCAGATCCTGTTGGCACAAGCCCCCATTGGAGTATGCTATCGCTGAGGGTCACGGATCGCAGGGAGGGGCTTTGGGAGGGGGGTAGGACGGTCGTCATCCGCTCCAGGAATTGGGGGTAATCCACCAAGGGGTTGCGATTGGATTGGGCAGCCTGGACATCGTTGTTGCGACGATGGGCGATGGAGTCCGAGGGGTATAGGTTGACCCATTCACGCAACATTCGCTGTTGGGCTGTATCCAGGAAGGAAAGGATTACTTGGCTGTTCGCCGCATGCCTCAAAGCGAAATACAAAACAGCTCGTGCAACGGGCCCTTTGTGGGCATCCCTGGGTTCGAACCAAACCGAATTGGCTTTGGACCCTCCGGTATAGGTAAGGGTGGGGTTGGGTACCCACCCAAAGGGTTTGTTACCCCGGGCTGAATTAAGACCACCGTCGGTGATGAACAAGTGGTGAAGATCGCTTTGCATCGGTTCGGCTGATCCCATAAAACTCTGGGGCCAAGTATGTTCCGTATTCATGCTGTAAGGCGCATTGTTAAGGGTCCCTGTATTAAAATCGGTTGCTGTATAGGAAATAGTACGACCCGAATACACGCATTCGTTTTTGTAGGGATTTGGATGAGCAGGTTCGCGACCGTTTGTTTTCCAATTATCAATCAACCCAAACATTCGTAACCGACCGTTGTTGGTCCCCGAATAACCCAAGGTCGTGTACGGAGAACTAATCCGCTGGGCTAAAGCGGCGCGCAGGCTTTCTCCTTCCAGGTTTTGGGTCGAGGCATAGTAGGCCTGGCTGTAGACCCCTTGACCTGTTAAATCAACTCGCAACGTTCCTCCTTTGCCGTTGTGCGAAAGCAATAACTCAGAATTATTCCACGTGTTGTGCCTTGGTTTGAAGGAGACGATGACTCTTTTGGTTTGGCCTGGGGCCAAGGAAAAGAGGGAGTCGTTGGTATTGAAGGGAAGATGGCCGTAGTAGGGCAGGCAACGTAGGTTGCAAAGGACGCTCAGGGAATCGGTATTGGTGACCGTAAAACCCAAGGTATCGTTGCTTATCTCGGTACGGTTACCGAATGCCAAGACGTTTTGGGATAGACTCAAAGCGTTTTGGGCGTGGAGGGGCGCTGCCAACCAAAGATGGGGAAGGGACACTCCAAGGAGGAACAAAATGCGAGATAATAACTTTTTTTGGGATGGGACCGGCATGGTAAATATTCAATGGTTTGGCTAACAGGCACTAAACAAATAAGTATCCTTGTTGTTATTTCTTTTTAACTTCATCAAAGATGCGAATATCCTACAAAACTCTGCTATTGCCTTCCCTCTTGATCTTGGGAGGGGTGTACACGGCCCTCACCTCCAGCTCCAACCCTCCCATGGGTCATACGGGTGCACCCGGTGAATCCAATTGCACTTCGTGCCATGGGGGGACGGCTCTTAATTCAGGGCCCGCCACGCGCAGTCTCCTGTTGAACGGCTCGGTGCCCACGGCTTATGTTCCGGGCCAGACCTACAATGTGAGTTTGACCGTGAACCGTGCCACCCGCGTTAAATTTGGTTTCCAACTGAAAGTAGAAGACAACAACGGAAGCGATGCCGGAACATTGATTTCGACGACCAACCGCACCGATTTGGCGTCGGGATACCTTAGTCAAACCTGGAATGGAAACACCGCTACCACGACCGGAAGCATTACCTGGAACTTTCAATGGACAGCCCCGTCCGCCGGAACCGGCGATGTGACTTTTTACTACTGTTCCAATGCCGCTAACAACAACGGTGGAACCAGCGGGGACGAGATTTATACCAACACCCTCACGTTGACTGAACAAAGCCCTGCTTTCTCGGTTAGCGGGGTTCTGCATTACGATAATTCGTCGCTAACGCCGATCGTCAACAGCCAGGTTCGTTTGTTGGGGCCCGGGGGTGTGCAGGTCGCAACGGCGACCACCAACGCTTCGGGTCAATATGTTATGAACAATGTAGCACCGGGCTCTTATACCTTAACAGCTCAAAGCAGTCGCCCTTGGGGCGGGGTGAGTGCCTCGGATGCCCTCCAAATCAGCCGGCATTTTAGCAGTCTTTTTAATTTGTCGGGTCTTCGGCTGGGTGCCGCGGATGTAAACGCCACCAATTCGATCAACACCGGGGATGCTTTGTTAGCCACCCGACGATACTCCGGGAACATCAGTTCCTTCAGCGCAGGCGATTGGCGGTTTGAGTCCATTCCGTTGACCGTTGCCTCTTCATCCGTCACTCAAAATATACGTGGGATATGTTATGGCGATGTAAACGGGAGTTTCCTGCCATCGGTTCAGCGCTCATCCCTTTTTGACCTCCAAGGTATGGTTGAGGCATCGGTGGACAAGGGGGAGATCCTGTTGCCTATTGTTTTGGCCAATCATGCTCGCTTGGGTTCTTTGAGTCTGGACATCCTGATTCCGGACGGTTGGGTTGGTGTTGGTGTCGAGTCCTATTTGCCGGGCATGCCCTTGGAATTTCGATGGTTCGGGAACCGACTTCGCTTGGCGTGGTTTGATTCTCAAGGTTGGGAAGGTCGTGAAGGGATGCCCCTACTGGCCCTGCGTTTGCGTCCGCTGCATGGTTTGGCCGGACCCCTGCTGCTCCTACCGGAATCGGAGTGGACCGATCCCGAGGCCAGGCCGTTGGAGGGAGTTCGTCTGATCTCAGGACCTTCGGAATCGGTGCAAGGAGCCTTTGGATTAAGCAGGGTTGCTGGGGCCGCGAATACGATTTTGGTCAAGGGGAGTTCGTCGGCGGTCTTGCGTTGCTTGGATGGAGCGGGTCGAATCCTGAGTCTTGAAAGCCTGGATTGGAAAATTGGTCAGGAGGTTTTGGAAAGAAAGGTGCCGGAGGGGACGGTTTTGGTAAGCCTGCAGCCTCGTTTAAGCGGTTATCGAACCATTTCCCTAAAATTAGGGATATTTTAATGAGCTAATCTCCGGGGTTTATCCCATGGGTTTTAGTTTTGTTTCATAAAATTTGGATTTTGATGAAACTTAGCCCCTTCTTTTGGTCTTGCTTGACCGGTGCCTTTGCACTTTTTTTGGGTAACCAGGCTCAATCCCAAGTCCGTTGTTGGACTCATGAGCATCACCTGACTCGCCAAGCCCAAGGGCAGCACACCGAGACGGAGGCCCAATTTGAATCGTGGATGGACCGACAAATTCGCGAAGGTGTAGGGATAGGTTCGATCGAAAATGAGTACAACATCCCCGTCGTATTTCACATCATTTACCAAAACCCCACGGACGCTTGGAATATTTCGGCGGCCCAAGTTCAGTCGCAGCTACAAATTCTGAACGAAGATTTCAAGCGTCTGAACGCCGATACCCTCAACGCACCGGCTGCTTTTCGTGCCGTGGCCGCCGGGTCGAACATAAATTTTTGTCTTGCACAACGGGATCCTCAAGGCAACGCTAGTACCGGTATTGTACGTTGGGCCTTCAGTCAAAATGCGGCTTGGTCCACAACACAAATTGATGCGACCATCAAGCCGGCCACGGTTTGGGACCCGACTCGGTACTTTAATATATGGGTGGTGAACATTTCAGGGGGCATCCTGGGTTATGCGCAGTTTCCTGTTTCATCGGGTTTGGCGGGTTTGACCAACAGCGGCGCCGCCAACACCGACGGGGTCGTGCTGCTATACAATTCGGTGGGTCGTCCCCCGGCCAATCCGTTCACCGGTGTTTACAACCGAGGTAGGACCGCAACCCACGAAGTGGGCCATTGGCTGGGTCTGCGGCATATTTGGGGCGACGGATCATCGTGCACGGCCACGGATTATTGTGGTGATACACCGCCTTCGGATGCCCCGAATTACGGCTGCGCAACCACTCATTCCTCCTGTACTGGACCGGATATGGTCCAAAACTACATGGACTATTCTGACGATTTATGCATGAATCTTTTCACTCAAAATCAGGTTCAACGCATGTGGACGGTCCTTGCCAACAGCCCAAGGCGAGCGAGCTTGTTAACCGCCAATTCTTGTCAGCCAGTGAATGTAACGCCGGGTCCTTTAACAGCTGCTTTTGGGGTCAGCGATTCAGTGGCCGATTTTGGTGGCACGGTGGATACCGTGCAGTTAATTGATCAATCAGCCGGCGTACCATCCACACGATTATGGACCATAACACCATCCACTGGTTGGGCCTTTGCTCCCGGTTCAACTGCTGTCGATGCCCAACCTCGTCTTAGCTTTTCGGTAGCTGGTTTGTACAGCGTCAAACTGAGGGTCACCAATGCCTTTGGCACGGATTCGCTCACGCGGACCTCTTGCATTCGGGCCAGGGCTGCTGCCTGTGCATCAGGGGCCACCGATCCGGCGGATACCCGTATCGCATCTTGGACCTTTGCCGGCACGACGTATACATCGCCTACCGGCGCTGGGAATTGCGCCACCTACACCGATCGGACCAATCTGCCTCCTTTTCAGGTGACAATGGGGCAGTCTTATGCGGCCAGTTTGGTCAAAGGAACCTGTGGATCAAATTACGCAGCCTATGCCAAGGTCTATCTTGATTTTAACCGTAATTATATTTTCGAGGCGAGTGAAATGATCATGAGCGGCTCGTTGGCCAATTCAGCATCGGCAACCCTCAATGCATCGTCTCTTCCAATCGCAGGGCCGCAAGCCTCGGCTGGCCTCTGTTTGCTCAGGGTTGTCCTAAACGAAGGCGGGGATGCAACCAATACCCAGGCATGTGGCGCCTACCAGTGGGGTGAAACCCAGGATTACTTGGTCCAGGTCAACAACCCGGCAGCCCTACCTCTTACGGGGACCGTTACGTACAACAATATTTCTTGGACTCCTTTATCGGCGGTTACCGTGCAGTTGCTGAGCTACCCGGGCTTGGTTCAAGAGGGCACGGCGGTTACCAATGCCCAAGGCTCGTATAGTCTGAGCGGTTATACCAACGGGAACAAAACATTGCGTCTTCAGACGAACAGGACCTGGGGCGGGGTCAATGCGACCGATGCGCTGTTGGCCAATCTTCATTTTTCGAACGCCCAACCTTTGAGCGGTTTGCGACTCAAAGCGGGGGATGTGAATGCCTCTGGCACGGTCAACGCTTCGGATGCGTTGGTCATTAGCCGACGTTACGCCAATGTCATAGGGTCCTTTTCATCCGGAAATTGGGTATTTGATACCGCGGTTTTGAGCCTTAACGGGTCTGCGGTATCGCGGAATCTTCAGGGGTTGTGTTACGGGGATGTCAATGGGTCTTTTTTCCCTGGGGCTGCTCGCTGGGGTTCGCCTTCTTTTGAATTGCTAGAGGACGCTGAATGGACCTGGAAACAAACGTTAAATCACCAAAATGCACCTATTGTTACGACCATTCGTTCCAATTATTCAGGAAAGGTAGGGGCCTTGTCTTTGGATCTTTCCTGGCCTGCGTTTTTGGGCGAACCAAGGGTTCGATTTCTTCTGGGCAACCAAGAGCCGGTGGTTTCATGGTTGGATGGCCGACTCCGTTTGGCTTGGAACGATGTCCAAGGATGGGACCTTGAGGACCATGACCCTGTCTTTGAAATAGAGCATACCCCGGTTGGTAATCTAGCCCCATGGTCTTGGGAGCTTGGTCCTGGCACGGAGTGGGCGGACCCCCTCGGTCAGCCTTTGGTCCGCGCTGGGTTGCGTTTGCCAGCCTCGCTTCGCGGGGTATCGCAGGGTCCTTTCAATTCCTGCGAACTTTGGCCGAATCCTGCTCAAGGCCCCTTCCGGATCGTCACATCGGCTGAGATTCTCGACTCTTGGCAGGCCGCTGCGGGGGAACAAAATTTGCATTGGGTCCTACGAGACCTAACCGGCAGGGTCGTGCTTCGTTTGCCTTGGGATTCCAGCCAACGTCGACCCAACGGGTACGAATTGGACCCGGGCTCGCTTCAAGGTGGGCTTTACACGGTGGAGCTTCAGGGCATTGCAGGCGCCTATGCCCCCAAAGGGCTTCGAATTCGCTTGAATTGATCCACTGGACGGTCAACCTGTCGAGTCAATTTCGGAACAATTAGTCCAAATCGGATATCTATTCAAAATCGGAACGAAGGTGGAACCGAATTTTGCGTGGTGGGAAGCGTTTCCTACGGTGCTTTGGAGGATCGGTGGCCGTTATTTCCTTTTTGCTAGCCTGGCATTTTTGGTTTTTTATGTTTGGAAACGTTCGGCATGGTTTTCCCGTAAGATTCAGCCCCGATTTCCTGGTTCAAAGGATCTCAAGCGCGAGGTTTTTTATTCTTTCCTTACGATATTGATCTTTGCCGCGGTGGTAACGACGGTCATGTTTCATCCGTCGGTCCGGCCTTGGACCCGTCTGATGGACTCACCCGACCAGCGAGGTTGGATTTATTATTTCGCAGTTTTTCCGATACTCTTGTTTTTGCATGATGCCTATTTTTATTGGGCGCACCGATTGATGCACCTTCCTTGGTTTTACAAAAAGGTGCATCGTGTTCATCACCAATCCACCAATCCCTCTCCCTGGGCGGCTTACGCTTTCCATCCTTGGGAAGCGTTGGTGGAAGTCGGAATCCTTCCCTTGTTTGTGATGGGGCTACCGCTCCACAAATCCCATGTGATTTTGTTTTTTTTGTTTATGATTGTCTACAATGTCTACGGCCACCTTGGCTACGAATTGTATCCTTCATCTTTTGTCAAATCCCGATGGGGGTCGTGGGTCAATACGTCCAGGCATCATAACCTGCACCACGAGCGTTTTATTGGGAATTATGGATTGTATTTTTTGATTTGGGATCGGTGGATGGGTACCCTAAGGCCTGTCAATGAATCGCAATATCAATCCAAGGTGTCTCCTTTGGCAGGGAGAGCGTAAACTATAAAAAGCAAAAAGCCCGCCTCAGGGAGGCGGGCTTCAAGCGGTCCGGACGGGACTCGAACCCGCGACCCCATGCGTGACAGGCATGTATTCTAACCAACTGAACTACCGAACCAGGTTAAGTGAAGCTTAACGCGGGGCAAATATAAGGAAAGAGAATTAGAATGCTACATTTGCGGCGCCTTTAAGGCTTGAACTTTTATGACAACCTCCCAAGACACCCCTTTACGCAACATCGCCATCATCGCCCACGTTGACCATGGCAAAACCACCATGGTTGATAAGATCATGCAATTTACTCGCTTATTCAAGCCTCATCAGGAGGTGGGGGAGCTGGTTTTGGATAACAACGACCTGGAACGTGAACGGGGCATTACCATTTTTTCCAAAAATGTATCGGTTGAATACAAAGGAATCAAAATCAACATTATTGATACGCCAGGTCACTCTGATTTTGGGGGTGAGGTGGAGCGTGTTCTCAAAATGGCGGATGGCGTTTTGTTGTTGGTGGATGCTTTTGAAGGCCCGATGCCGCAAACCCGCTTTGTTTTGAGCAAGGCCTTGGAACTGGGTTTACACCCCATCGTCGTCATCAACAAGGTGGACAAAGAGAATTGTCGCCCTGACGAGGTCCATGACGCCGTTTTTGAATTGTTTTTTAACCTAGGGGCCAACGAACAGCAATTGGATTTTCCTACCGTTTACGGTTCTTCCAAGCAGGGTTGGATGGGGAATGATTGGAAAGCAATGGGTCAGGACTTTGCGCCTTTGATGGATGCTATTCTAGCCCATGTTCCCGCTCCACTACCTCGTCCAGGCACCCTGCAAATGCAGATTACCTCCTTGGATTACTCCTCTTTTGTGGGTCGGATAGCCATTGGCCGGGTGCATCGGGGGTCCATTCGGGAAGGTCAACCCTTGGTTCTGTTGACGGCCGATGGCCAAAGCAAGAGGGGCAAAGTCAAGGAACTCTATGTTTTTGAGGGGCTGGGTCGTCGAAAAGTGGAGCAGGTGGAAGCCGGTGATCTATGCGCCGTGGTTGGTTTGGAAGACTTTCAAATTGGGGATACACTCTGTGATTTGGATGCACCAGAGGCCCTGCCGGCCATCAAAGTGGACGAACCTACCTTGAGCATGATGTTCACCATTAACAATTCCCCGTTTTTTGGACAGGAAGGCAAAATGGTAACATCCAGGCACTTACGTGATCGCCTCTACAAAGAAACCGAAAAAAACCTGGCTCTGAGGGTCGAGGACACCGGCTCGCCAGATTCTTACCTGGTTTATGGTCGGGGTATTTTGCACTTATCGATTTTGATCGAAACCATGCGCCGTGAGGGTTACGAACTGCAGGTTGGACAGCCTACCGTGGTGATTCGGCTGGTGGATGGTGCCAAGCACGAGCCTTTTGAGCAATTGGTGGTGGATGTTCCCGAAGAATTTTCGGGTAAAATCATCGAAGCGGTCACCATGCGTCGGGGTGAGATGCTGGTGATGGAGCCCAAAGGGGATTGGATCCACCTGGAATTTGAAATGCCAGCCCGTGCCCTGATGGGTTTGCGCTCTCAAATGTTAACCCTGTCCCAGGGGGAGGCTATCTCGGCCCATCGCTTCTTGGAATTTCGGCCTTGGAAGGGTGTCATCCCGGGACGGATCAATGGTTCTTTGGTTTCCATGGAGACTGGACCATCGACAGCTTACAGCATGGATAAATTGCAAGATCGCGGGGTCTTTTTTGTGGAACCAGGTGAAAACCTTTACGAAGGCATGGTCGTTGGGGAGCATATTCGCCCCGGGGATTTGGTAGTTAATCTGGTCAAAGGCAAGCAGCTAACCAACATGCGGGCCGCCGGCAAGGACGACAATTCCCGGATTGCCCCGCCCAAGCGCTTTTCGTTGGAAGAGGCCATGGAATACATTCAGGAAGACGAGTGGATTGAAATCACACCCAAATCCATGCGGATGCGCAAAATCCACCTGAAGGAACACGATCGGAAGCGAAAGGGCTAAACCCCTCCGCGCTCTTCCACCCATTTTAGGGCCCAGGCCAGCTGTTCTTCACGGCTTAGATCGCTGTTATCCAGGTCCACTGCATCCTCCGCCCGTTTGAGGGGTGCAAAATCCCGGTTGGAATCGATACGATCCCTTTGAGCCTGGTTTTGCAGAATTTCATCCAAGGTCCAGGTAGAATCCCCCAAAGCAATCAATTCCGCCTGCCTTCGAATGGCACGGATTTCGGGACGGGCAGTCACAAATATTTTGAGATCAGCTTGGGGAAAAACATAGGTGCCGATGTCGCGTCCGTCCATGGTAAGGCCTGTTCCGTCGGCGTAGGAACGTTGGAGAACAACCATGGCCCGTCGTACACTGGGCAAGGTCGAAACAGGGCTAACGGCTGCATTCACCGCTTTGGTACGTAATTCGGTTCCCAGTAACATTCCATTGATAATCAGTTGATTGACGCCTTCTGATTTAATAAATTTCAAATCCAAAGTCTGCAACAATTGATCCAATTCGGGAGACTCGGTAAGGGGCAGGCCGAGTTGCAGCATTCGGTAGGTTACGGCACGGTACATAGCCCCGGAATCGATGTATCGATAGTCCAAGGTTTGGGCCAAATCACGGGCCAACGTGCTCTTGCCACAAGAGGCGTACCCGTCTACTGCAATGACAAGGGCTTTCACCCTGCAATATTAGCGTACCTTTGGCCCCTCATGAACGAAAATCTACCGGGCTTTGCCGACCTGGGCCTTGATCCGGGTTTGTTACTCGGAGTGCAGGACCTGGGTTTTGAAAAACCCACGCCTATACAGGCCCAGACCATTCCTATCCTTCTATCGGGTGACCACGATTTGTTCGGTTTAGCCCAAACCGGCTCCGGTAAGACAGCTGCCTTTGGCCTACCGCTTCTGCAACACCTGGACCTTCAGGCCCGCGGTGTTCAGGCCTTGGTCTTGAGTCCAACGCGGGAACTCTGTGTCCAAATCACCTCGGATCTCGAAAAATTCGCCGCCCGAACCGAAGGGGTCCGCATTTTAGCGGTCTACGGGGGCGCAGGTATTCAGGCTCAAATCAGCCGACTCCGTTCAGGGGTGCAGGTGGTAGTGGCAACACCGGGTCGTCTTATGGATCTTATGGAGCGCAAGGCCTTGGACTTGGGTGCTGTTCAAACCTTGGTTCTGGACGAAGCCGATGAGATGCTGGACATGGGCTTCCGCGATGATCTGGATTATATCTTGACCCATGCGGCTGGACGCAGGCGGACATGGCTGTTTTCGGCCACGATGCCCGCTGAAATCAAAAAGATGGCGGACCGGTTCCTCAAAGATCCCCAAACCCTCCGTTCCGATTCGCAATCAGCGGCCCCTTCCCAATTGGAGCATTGGTCGTTTCAGGTACCCTTTGCCCGCAAATACGAAGCCCTCAAGCGGCTCATTGACGCTCATCCAGAGATGTATGGCATTGTTTTTACACGAACCAAAGCCGAAGCGCAGGAATTGACCGAAAAATTAATCCGAGAGGGTTACGATTTGGAGGCCCTGCACGGTGACTTGTCCCAAGCTCAGCGGGACAAAGTGATGGCCCGCTTTCGCGAACGCTCCCTGCAATTGATGGTGGCCACCGACGTAGCCGCCCGAGGGATAGATGTGAGGGATATCACCCACGTTGTTCATTATTCGATTCCCGAAGATTCGGAAGTTTATACCCACCGAAGCGGTCGGACCGCCAGGGCGGGCAAAGCCGGCGTTTCGATGGTCATCCTAGGGCCCAAGGATACCTTCCGGCTCAAGCAAATCGAAAAGCAAACGAAAGTACGCTTTCAGGTTGGGACCATTCCATCCGGTTCTGCGATAGCGGAGGTTAAGCTTCGGCATTTTTTTGGAAAAATTGCCGCTTCGGAGCCCCGTATGGATCGGATTGGCGAACTCCTTCAAGGCTTGCAGCCCATGTTGGACGGCATGGACCGTGATACCCTCATCCAGAAATTGGTTTGGATGGAGTTTGAACGTTTGTTCCGCTATTACGCCCTCCAAAACGACGCCGATCTACAGGGTCGTCAGGCGCTGGGGGAAGCTTCCCCCGGACAAAGGAACGCGGACCGGGAAGAGCAACCGGGCCTACAGGTGAATCTTGGAACGCGTGATGGTTTTTACAAGGCCAGCATGTTGCAGTTTTTGCTGGATCATTCAGGTCTTCAAAAAGCTGATTTGGGGAAAATCATTTTGGGCGACTCCTGGACCACCGTGGAAGGTGAACAAGAGGCCTTGGATCAAATTCGCTCAACCTTTGATGGGGCTCGTTTTAGGGGAAGAGCCATTCGAGTCACCGCCCACAAGGGGGGGAGAAGCAACGAAAGGCCGGCCTACGCGGGACCACGGAACGGGGGCAAAAGCCGTCCACCGTTTAAACGAGATTATAATCGTTAACGTTAATTTAATAAACTGATATACAGTACAATATAGTCACCTTGTAAAAAGCAAGTTTTTCCACTAATTTTTTTTTACACGGTAATCCCCAAAAATTTCTCTTCGTAGTCAAGCATTTAGGTTATTCGACCTTTTTTTTGGTCGGAAGGGTTTTGAAATAGAAGCAGGATTTAAGAAATTCGTTCAACCTTTGCGAGACCATCCAAGAAGCGAAACATGGCGGAGAAAGAAAACAAAACAGCAGAAAACGTTTGGGCCGAGTGCCTTGAAATTATCCGGGACAATATCAGTCTCCAGAGTTTCAAGACTTGGTTTGAACCAGTCTTGCCCAGCAAATTGGCCGGGGATGTTTTGACAATCCAGGTTCCCTCCCAATTTTTTTATGAATGGCTGGAAGAGCACTATGTGAACCTCCTTCACAAGACCATTAAAAGAGCCCTGGGTCCCAACGGACGTTTGGAGTATGCTGTGGTCATGGAAAACAACGGCGGTGAATCCAGGCCCTATACCATCCAAATGCCGGGTGGTTCGGTTAAGCATGCCGGCGCTGAGGTATCCATGCCTGTCAATATCGGACAGACCATCAAGAATCCGTTTGTGATTCCTGGCCTCAAAAAAATCCAGGTAGAGTCCCAACTCAATCCCCGTTATCGTTTTGATTCCTTTGTGGAAGGGGATTGCAATCGTTTGGCCCGCTCTGCTGGTTTAGCGGTCGCAGCTAAGCCGGGTGCAACATCGTTCAACCCCCTCATGCTGTACGGTTCGACCGGTCTAGGTAAAACGCATTTGGCGCAGGCCATCGGTAACCAAGTTCGTCAATTATTTCCGACCAAAACCGTCCTGTACGTAAGTGCCGAAAAATTCACACAGCAGTTTGTGGACGCCGTCAAAAACCAATCAGCCAACGATTTTGTCCATTTCTATCAGATGATGGATGTTTTGATTCTGGATGATGTGCACAACCTGGCTAACAAAGAGAAAACCCAGGATGTTTTCTTCCATATTTTTAATCACCTCCACCAAAACGGCAAGCAACTCATTCTAACCAGCGATCGGCCACCCAAAGATTTGCGGGGTATGGAGGATCGTCTCTTGTCTCGATTCAAATGGGGCTTATCCACTGATTTACAGGCTCCGGATTTTGAAACCCGCTTGGCCATCCTTCAAAGCAAAATGTATGCCGATGGTATTGATTTGCCTTCGGATGTGGTTGAATTTATCGCCCACAATATCCATAGCAATATCCGCGAGTTGGAAGGGGCCCTGACCTCCTTGATGGCTTATACCACCTTGAGCCATCGTCAGGCTGATTTGGAATTGGCCAGAAATGTCATCAAGAATTTTACGCGGCATACCCAAACCGAAATATCGATCGATTCCATTCAGTCCATGGTCTGCGAATATTTTGACCTACCGGTCGATTTATTGAGGGCGAGCACGCGCAAGCGCGAGGTCGTTCAGGCTCGTCAGATTTCCATGTATTTTGCCAAGAAAATGACCAAATACAGTCTCAAAGCCATCGGAGAATTTTTTGGTGGCCGGGACCATTCCACGGTGATTCATTCTTGTCAAACCGTGGAAGATTTGATGGAAACCGATCGCCGATTCCGCGGCTTTGTGGATGATATTCAGAAGAGGATCAAATCCTCGACGGTCTGATTCTATTTTAGGGTCCATGGAACCCAAGTCAACCGGCCCGGTTCGGGGAACCCGAGATTTCGGGGCATCCCAAATGCGGCGACGAAAAGCCTTGTTTTCGCTTATCGAATCAGCTTTCCTGCGCTGTGGTTATGGTCCGCTCGAAACCCCGGCTATGGAACATTGGTCGACTCTGAACGGTAAATACGGGGAGGAAGGTGACCGTTTAATTTTTAACGTTCTGAATTCAGGGTCTTTTGCCGAAGGGATTGAGCCTGAACGTTGGAGTCAACTCCGTGAACAACCCCGAAGTTTGGTTCCGCTGCTTTGTGAAAAAGCACTGCGTTACGATTTGACCGTTCCTTTGGCTCGGTATGTGGCTGCCAATCATGCCAAATTAAGTTTTCCATTCAAACGTTACCAAATTCAACCTGTTTGGAGGGCCGATCGCCCCCAAAAGGGCCGTTTCAGGGAATTTATTCAATGCGATGCCGATGTGGTCGCTCCTGAAATTTCAACTTTTCACCAAGCCGAATTGCTGGGCCTTTACCGGGATGTTTTGGATCGGTTGGGATTCAAGCATTACCGTATCCGGGTGAACGATCGTCGTTTCTTGAATTTGCTGGCCTCTTGGGGCGGGGTTCCGGGGCAGGTTGCTCGTTTGGGCCTGTTTTTGGACAAATTAGATAAACAAGGTTGGGTGGTGGTCCGTGATGAATTATTGACTTTGGGTTTTGATCCGTCCAGGCTGAATCAATTGGTTCAGGCAGTCCCGTTGGATCGCCCCATGGGTCAAGTGATGACCTGGGCAGAATTTCTCGGTTGGATGCAAGGGATTCTTAAGGATGGGGGTATTGCGGATCAGGTGCGAGAAGACGCTCAAAAGGCATTGATCGAGACGGAGCAGGTTCTCACCTACTTTGGTCAAAACCAAGGGGGATTAAACCCCACGCAAGGGGTGGATTCCCTTACCCTGGACCCTTGCCTGGCTCGTGGTATTGATTACTATACCGGTTTGGTGGTCGAAGTGGTCGCTCCGGAACTGGGTTTGGGTTCCTTGGGAGGTGGTGGCATGTACAGTGGCCTTACTGCGATGTTCGGGTACCCCGAGTGGAAAGGTATGGGCATCAGTTTTGGTGCAGAGCGTTTGTTGGAAGGGATGGAGCGTTTGGGGTTGTGGGATGATACGACGCTTCGTGGAATGGATATCTTGTGTTATGCTTCAGATCCTTCGTTGGAAGCTGCGGCCCAAACCTGGGTTTTGACTTGGCGTTCGCAGGGATGCTCGGCCGATTGGTTTCCGATGACTGGTAAATACAAAAAGGCAACGGAACACGCTCAACGTTCTGAGGCGGCATGGATGGTGGTCTTTGGGGAACGCGAGTGGGCGACAGGAGAAGTCACCTTGCAATCCGCTGATCAATCCCAACGCCATCGTTTATCACCCGCGGACGTGCTTTTGTTTCTTCGGTCACAATCAAATCCCTCATAAAATATGAATTCCAAGACATCGGTACCGCCCCGTCGTCCGGTTCTGAGCCTTTGCCCTGGACTTGAACTGAGGGATTGGTTTCGTGTTGGAGCTGGTTTGGTGGATTTGGCTTTGGACAAAGAGCGATGGGGGCTCATCGTCGAGAACAGGTCTTACCTGGATCAGGCTTTGAACGGCAACGATCAGGCCTGGTACGGAATCAACACCGGTTTTGGGGCCTTGTGCAATACCCGAATACCACCCCAAGAATTGGAATCCCTGCAGCGTAATTTGGTTTTATCCCATGCTTGTGGTTGTGGTCCATCGGCTGATCCCGAAATCGTTCGTCTCATGTTGGGGCTCAAGGTACATTCTTTGGCCTTTGGTTATTCCGGTATCTGTACAGAGACGGTGGAATCCTTGCTGGATTTTTACAACCATGATTTATTGCCGGTTGTTCCGACTCGAGGTTCCTTGGGTGCCTCGGGTGATTTGGCTCCCTTGGCGCATTTGGTTTTGCCTCTTTTGGGCCTGGGCGAATGCACCCATCAAGGTCAAACCATCAGCGGGGCCGAAGCCCTTGCGATATTGGGCCGCAAGCCCTTGATTTTGAAATCAAAAGAGGGTCTCGCGCTTTTGAATGGGACGCAATATATGTTGGCAACCGGGATAGCGGCCTACAGGCGGTCCCGTTCCGCTCGGTTGTGGGCGGATCGCTGTGCGGCGTTGTCCTCGGAAGTTTATTTGGCGTCGCAGCAACCTTTGGACCCCTTGTTCCAACAGGTACGACCCCACGCCGGGGCTGTCCAAACATCCCAAAACCTGCTTGAGTTGATGCAGGGAAGCGCTCTGGCGCTCTTGCCCCGACCTTCGGTTCAAGATCCGTATGCCTTCCGTTGCATTCCTCAGGTGCACGGTACCTCGGCGGAGGTTATCGCGTCCCTAGGCCGCGTTTTGGAAATTGAAGTGGATTCGGTGACGGATAACCCTTTGGTCGATCATCGGAGCGGGCGTGTATTGAGCGGTGGTAATTTTCACGGTCAAGTCTTGTCGATGGCCATGGACCATGCGGCTCTGGCCTTGGCTGAATGGGGGTCCATTTCGGAACGGAGGACCTATCAATTGATTTCGGGAACCCGAGGTCTACCGCCCTTTTTGTCTAGACAATCCGGTTTGGAATCCGGATTGATGATTCCTCAATACACCGCCGCTGCGTTGGTTTCCCATAACAAACAATTGGCAACCCCTTGTGTCGTAGATTCCATTCCATCGTCCAATGGTCAAGAAGATCATGTCAGCATGGGAGCCAACGCCGCGAATCGATTGGCCACGATGTTGGATAATTTATTCCAAATTTTGGCGGTGGAGTGGCTAACGGCGAACCGGGCGCTATCCTTTCGTCAAGGAGAACCTGGCCTAAAACTACGTCAAATTTTGGATTCCTACCAAGGCATCGTTCGTATCCCAGAAGGGGATGCGTATTGGGCGCCTCTTCTTTCACAGACCAAGTTGTTCATGGAAAATTCCTCGGGCCTCTTTGGGGAGCCTGAGGCTTCGATGCAGTCTTGATGCTGAATGCTAAGTCCTTAGCGATGGCTTGTTTTTGCGGAATTCGATTTCCAAGGCAATCGTCCTGTCCATAACAAAAGGCCAAGGATAATGGCCGGGATGGACAACCATTGGCCCATATTGAGCATCATTTGGGATTCGAAGAAGACTTGGTCGGCTTTGAGAAATTCAATCAAAAATCGGAATCCAAAAACCAAAACGAGGAAGGCCCCAAGCAACGCACCCGGTTGTTGAGCGGAGGGATGCTTTCTTTCCATCCAGCGCAAGACCAAGAAACACAAGAAATAGAAGAGAGATTCGTAAAGCTGGCTGGGATGACGGGGAAAATTTTCGCCCAATCGCTCAAAGACAAATCCCCAAGGCAAATCGGTCGGTTCCCCAACGATTTCGGAATTGAACAAATTTCCCAATCGAATCAGGGCCCCTGCCAGAGCCACGACGACCACCAAACGGTCCAAGAGCCACAAAAAACCAACTTGAGGATGTTTGCGAGAAAAAAGCCAAACGGTGATTGGAATACAAATGGCTGCTCCATGACTTGCCAGACCGCCTTGCCAAATTTTGATAATTTCCAGGGGATTTCTTAGATAATAAGCCGGTTCGTAAAAGAGGCAGTGACCCAAACGGGCCCCAAGAATGGTCCCAACACCGACATAGAGGGCCAGATCGTCCAGGAGTTGAGGGTCTTTGCCATGTCTTACAAAAATCTTTTGGAGGATGTAATAACCAAAGACAAAACCGGACATAAACAGCAGCCCATACCAACGGACGGGCAGAAGGCCGGGAAATAATTCGGGTTCAGGGCTCCAAGGGATCGCAAGGTTTATCATAGGACGAAGTTCAAAAATAGCCAAGGAGGTGTTGTAATTTTGCTTCAACAAATCCTTGATCCCCTCAATCACCTTCGATGAATTCACAATCAGTCTCTTACAAATGGTTGGGACATGCCTCCCAAGCGTATCGTTTCCTTTTAATGGTCCTGTTCTTTGGGTTATCTCAAAACGCCCAGGCTCAGACAACTCAAACAATTGCTCAAAAACCAGGGTCCAAATGGACCCCCAAAGTGGCCCAAGAGCGGCGCACGTACAGCCCAGGCCAACCCTTGTTTATGTCCAAAAATCGGGGAGTGAGGGAGTATCTCCATCGCAATTTAGGGCGCACCTCGGCTTCGGCCAATCCGGACTCGGTTCTTATGGAAGAATACCAGGGGGGTGGTTTGTTTGAGCCGGCCTTTCATTACCGACTGGTCCGGAACAGTGCCGGCAAATTAACCCAGGCCCGTCTATGGACCCCTCCAAGTCCACCGTTGCCTGCTTTTCCGGTTGGTCAAGCAGTAATGAATTACACCGCCCAAGGTCAATTGTTGCAGGTTTCTTTTTTTGAGAGTTTGCCTACCACCGTGGAGACTTTTCGATTGATGCAACCGATCGATAGCCGTGGAAATTGCACCTCTGTTCGGTACTTGGAGGATGATGGTAACGGTAATTTGGTTCTTAGCATGGGCGATTCGTTGGCCTATACCTACATGGGTAATGCCGTGACGGGCTTTGTTTACCGAGAGTACAACGGCGACCTTTCCCAATGGGAACCGTCATTGCGCGCTTCTGCGGTGATTTCAACGGCCAACGGCATTCCTACGTCCTTTGATTTGGAATTTTGGGATGAAACGGCCGGCACTTGGTCCCCTCTCAAGTTTCGTTACGGTAATTTGTCTTGGGATTTAGGGTTTGGATCATGGATGCAAAGCATTGGTGAATACGTTGTTGCCGCCGAAGATTTAATCGCACCCGAAGGCATCATGGATTTGCACCGACTTCGCCCATCCGGCCCAACGGAACCTACGCGTTTTTTGGTTCAGTTGGTTTCAGGGCCTTTGCTGACCCCCTTGGCACGCCGGAATTCCGTTGTGAGCGGGGGACTCCTTCAACAAATGACGGATCAAGAAGTGGATAGCGCCAACCAGTGGTTTTCGACAAGCCGTTCCCAATTTGCCTGGAATGCAGGAGTCCTGAGCAGTATCACTGTCCAGGATAGTTCGAGTGGATCCTGGGTCAACGATATTCGTGATAGTCGTACCTATACCTCCAACGGTGATTTGCAAGTTCAAAAGGGCGAGGAATTCGTCTTGGGTCAAGGTTGGATAACGGATTCAGGATCAGAGGCTGTTATTTCCTATAACCCCAGCAACCCCAGCCGGATTGCCTCCTGGATTCGCAAAGAATACGACTCCTTTGGCTCTTCGTGGGATACCGTTTCCCGCTATACCTTGTTTTACAGCCCCACAACCTCGGTCTGCCCGTCTTGCATAACAACCGATCGGTGGAGTGTTTATCCCAATCCCATCGCTCATCAATTTGAGGTTCAGGGATTGACAGCAGGTGCTCAACTGAGGGTAACCGATGCCACCGGTCGAGAGATCCACCAAGTAGGCGTCAAAGAAGGCGACGCCTCGTTGCGAATTGACTGTTCGACTTGGGCTCCCGGTTGGTACCTTCTTCAGCAAATGGAAGCTGAAGGACGCGTTTCGGTTTACCGCTTGCTCAAGCCATAAGGCTTGAAGAGCCGGATGCCGTAAGGTTCGAGTTCCAAATCTTCTTTGAGGTAGGCGGTGCTTCCGTCCCGGATATTCTCATAGGACTTGAGGCGAAAAGAGGTCGGGACCTTGGTCACGAGGGTTTTGTTTCGGGTATTGACGACGCAAAGGACGGCTTCATCGCCTTGACCACGCAGAGACCACCAACAGTCTTTGTCCTCGGGACGTAGCCGAACAAAATCCCCGCTTTGGTAGGCTTTTTCGAAGCGGAAGATGGCGCCGTAATCTTGGTAAAATCGTAGGATTTCTGGATTCTGTTGGTAGCGGATAGGACTGCGTTCAAAGATGTTTTGCTTGAGGGGGTGCCCGACTTCTTGGCCGTTGTATACCAAGGGAATGCTAACCGGCTGCTGACTTATCACGTAGGCCGCCATGGCGGCCTCGTCTGAACCAAAAACCTTGGCTGGAACCTGATCCCAGGAAGTTTCGTCATGGTTGGTAACAAAACGCATCACTCTTCCAAAACCTCCCCCCGCTTGTTTGGCTTGGTTGTTTTCGGAGGCCCAGGCCGAGTCAAGACCCCGCAAGGAAGAACCTTGGAAGACTCCTTTGAGACGGTGATAAAAGTCCCACCCGTAGGTTGAATTGAAACCGTACTTGTAAAACTCCGGTCCACTGGCTTCGGCTAACATGAACAAGGAACGATGACTGCGCAAACGCTGTAGGCAGGAGATCCACCAGTCGCCGGGAACCATCATGGCGACATCGCATCGAAAACCATCCACGTTAAACTCTTTGACCCAATATTCCATTTCGGCGATCATGGCATCGCGAAGCTCGGGGTTCTCGAAGTTGAGATCCGCAACATCCGTCCAGTCATCGTTGGGCGGTAAAATTTTGCCAGCTGCATCCCGGGTGTACCATTCGGGATGGGATTGGGTCCAGGGATGGTCAAAAGAGGTATGATTGGCAACCCAATCCAAAATAACTTTGAGCCCACGGCGATGGCATTCCCGCATCAGGGCTCGAAAATCTTGTTCGTTGCCAAATTCAGGATTGATTTTGCGGTAATCCTTCACAGAATAAGGTGAACCAAAAGTGCCTTTGCGGTTCACCTGGCCCACCGGGTGGATGGGCATCAACCAGAGCGTGTTGAATCCCAGGCTTTGAATATGATCCAGTCCACTGTACAGGCCTTTTATCGTGCCTTCGTTGCTGAAGTTTCGGATGTAAACTTGGTAGATGCGTAAATCTTTGGGGTCGATCGCTGGGTAGGCACCGGAATCCGTGAGGGAATTGTTTTGGGCCGATAGTGAACCTTGGAACACAACGAAGAGAATCAGAAAGGCGTTACGTAGAATTTTCATGGATTAGTTGAGTCGTTGATGGTGAATCAAAAAGTTATTGAGGTCTGAAAGTAAACGAAAAAGCTGAGGTACGAGCCGCCAAGGTTTGGGGATAGGTAGTGAACTCCATTCGGATTCGCTTTGTTTCGATTCCAAAACCCCAGCGAAAACCGCTGCCACCGGTACGTTCTGGAAAGGACCATTCAGCTCTTGATAGGGCTTGATAGCCAGTTCTGAAGCGCAAATATTTGCCTAGATTGATTTCCGCTCCCAAGGTCAGGTGCAGGAACAATTCCTGCCCTGCGGCTGATAAGGCAGATTCTTGGACTGAATCAGGACCGTTCAGGGAAAAAATTCGGTTTTGAAAGGGGTCGTTGGGGTCTTGGTAACGCAAAGACCAGTTCTCAAGGTGTTGAAGCCCAAGGGTCCATCGAAGAGGAAGGTGGGCCAAGGCCTGGGTGGTTAAGAGAGAAACCCGGCGGGGAACAACCTGTTGCCCAACGATGCCGGGGATATAATCACGAAAAACCAAGGTCAAATCGTCCATCAAGAGAGCGTAGGCTCTCTTTTTATCCGGATCCTGGTACCTCAGCGCCAGGCCCAATCCACCACCCCAGGCTGCATAGCCTCCCAATTGGGAAGAATACAGGCGACCTTGGACACCCCAATTCCATCGTGGGCTGAAACGATGGGAGAGGCTATAAATCAAAGCGCCTTCGCTCGCTCGGTGTTCTCCTTCTATCTGACCAAAGGGATTGGTTCGAGCCATGGAGCCCGTTCCACTAAAGCGAGCACCCCAAGCCATGGTCCATTGGCTTTCTTTGGCGGCCGGAACGACCCAAGCCACCTCGCCTTGACCCAAGCCAGCGGAACGTTGCACCCAGGCCACCGCATAGGACCGACCCTGGTCCTGTTCCAACAATGCGGGATTGGACAGGGCAGGTAGGGGACCTTGAAGGCCCCATACCGGGGCAAATCCTCCATGGGAGATGGTCATGGGATCGCAGCTGTTGTTGACCAATCCAAAGACCTGGTATCCTCCGGTTTGAGCCCCTATGGGCTGGCCCGTAGCCAAAATCAACAGGGCGAAAAGAGCCATCCCGATCCATGGAGACCGAGCACCCTGAAGGCGGTTCGTTCGTAGAATTTTTAGTTGGTGGCCTTCCATAGATAAACCGTGGGCAACGCTAAAACTGGGCTAAAGTTGCCGGAACGATCCCTTAGGACGGCATACAATTGGAGGGAATCAACATCCAGATCCGCCCGAGTTTCAAATGGGTCCAAAAGAAGTTCAAGTTGGGCATCCACCACCTTGTTGGCACCGCGGGGTGTCAGGTTGGGGACCGAAAATTCCCGGTAGGTGGAGTCAAAGGGAGGAAACCCATAGCGGACTTCCAAGAGCCAAAGATCCAAGGTCTGGTCACCGGAATCCCGGCCCAGGTCTCCGTCTTCGTCCCGGATCCTAAATTCCAACCGCAGACTGTCCAATCCCGATCGGAGCCTTACGGTATCAAGGGGTTGGACCAAGTTCATTTCAGGAGGAAAAATTTTAGGAATGAACAAGAGATCACAACCGCTAAGAGCCTGGCTAAGGAGAATGAGGAACGCAAAACGCAGGGAGAGACGTGTAAACATGGTAGACTCAACAAAAATACCCTTTTTGGAGAAGGTTAGGCGTTACTTTGCGTCGCTTCCTGTGGATCGTTTTGCCCTGAAAATGCTGGATTTTTGGAGCCTTTGGGAGAACCAAGGGTCCCATGCTGTCTTGGGTTCCCGTTCGGTGGGTTCGGGTTCCCGTTCGGTGGGTTCGGGATGGACGGATCAACAATGCGCGGCCATCTTGGACCTTTTTCACCGTCAAAGGCAGGAAATTCCTGTTTTTGGGAGGTTTGTGGAGGCTGTCAAGTCCAATGCGGCAGCCATACGCTACCCCGAGGATTTGGTTTTTTTGCCCATAGAAGCCTTCAAGGATCACCAACTTGGGTGGGGTCCTCCTCCCAGTGCGCGTCAGCTTTTTCGTAGCAGTGGTACCAGCGCCGGTGTACAACGCAGGGCCGTTCATTCCATGGCCTATCCAGACCTGGTCTGGGAGCGTTCTCTGGAATTTGGACAAACCATCCTGGGGCCCTTGAATGGAAAGGCTTTGCTGGCTTTGTTGCCCTCGTACATGGACCGCGGGGAATCCTCCTTGTTGGCCATGCTGTCTTTTTATATGGAGGCGTCGGATTTGGCCCAAGGGGCTTTTTATAACAAAAATTACAACTCGTTCACGCGGGATTGGCAAAGGGCCCATTTGGAGCAAAGTCCGGTCCTGGCTTGGGGTATTCCCCATGCCCTGTTGGAGTGGACCCGGTCCTTGGACCTTGAACCAGGTTCTGCTGACATCCTGATTGAAACGGGCGGTACCAAGGGGATGGACAGGACCTGGACCGAGGCGGAACGTCGGCAATGTTGGCGGCAGGCCTTGGGCTCGTCCATCCGCTTGGGCGGCGAATACGGGATGACCGAATTGGGATCCCAGGCCTATCGTTTGGACGGCTCGAAGTGGGAGGGTTATGTTTTCCCGCCCATGGTGGGCGTGGGTTTTTACCGTGCGGACAACCCTTTGGAATGGGAAAAGACCGGAGGGATTGGTGGTCTCAACATTGTTGACCCGGCCAATTATTACAGTGTTTCTTTTATTCAAACCCGGGATTTGGGAAGGTGCTTGCCGGATGGTAGTCTGGAACTCTTGGGGCGATTGGAAGGGGCCGAACCAAGGGGATGCAACCTATTACACCTTCAATAATTTCAATCCCATGTTTATGAATCGTTCTTGGGGTCTTTGGTTAGACCAACGCACAAAAGCATTTGGATTGCTGGTTGGTCTTTTTCTCTGGGGTTACAACGCCCTGGGTCAGCTGCATGTTGTTTTGGATTCGGTTCCAAGCTATACTCCGGCCGGAGCAACGATTTACTTGGCGGGTTCTTTTAACAATTGGAATCCCTCGTCAGCAGCGCACGCGCTTACTTGGAGGCCGGATTCAACCCGGGCTCTGACACTTCCCGCAGGATCCGGAACCCTTGCTTTCAAGTTCACCCGGGGCTCGTGGGCGTCGGTTGAAGGGAATGCATCCGGTTCCTTTCGGCCGAACCGGACTTATACCTACGGGAACGGAGATACCGTTCGACTCAAAGTTCTGAGTTGGGAGGATTTGCACAGCGGAAGTGGTGGAGGCGGAGGAGGAACGGCCAATGCCCAGGTACAAATCCTGACCGATACGTTCTGGATGCCGACCCTGGGCCGTTACCGCCGTATATGGTTGTATTTGCCCCCGGATTACCAAACGGCCCTTAACAAGCGTTATCCGGTGTTATATATGCACGATGGTCAAAACCTCTTCAATTCGGCGACTTCGTTTGCAGGAGAATGGGAGGTGGATGAATGTTTGAGTCGCCTCTTCACCGGCGGTGATTACGGGGCCATTGTCGTCGGAATCGACAACGGAGGGTCGCAGCGCATCAACGAGTACAGCCCGTGGGTTCATCCGCAGTACGGTGGGGGACAAGGGGATGCGTATGCGCAGTTTATTGTTCAATACCTGAAGCCTTACATTGATTTGCATTACCGTAGCGATAGTACCCGGAACGGAACCTGGATATGGGGATCCAGTATGGGGGGATTTTTGTCTCAGTACGCGGCGGTTCGTTACCAGGAAGTTTTTTCGCGGGCCGGCGTTTTCAGCCCCAGCCTTTGGTTCGACAATCGGATTATGCAGCAACCTTCCCTGGAGGGCTATCGTTGGCCGGTTCGGTTTTATGTGATGGCCGGGGCTTTGGAATCTTCGTCCATGGTCGCCCAAGTGCAGCAACTCAAAGATGCTATGGTTCAGGCGGGCTTTCCTGCAGGTCTTGTCCATACCGTGATTCGTTCAGATGGGCAGCATGCCGAATGGTTTTGGCGCAGAGAATTTGAACAAGCGTACCGTTGGTTGCAAGGCCAGGGCATGGCGTCGGTCGAAGAACCAAAGACGGAATCCAGCCAACTGAGAATTTTCCCGAATCCTGTCCAAGGGCGATGCAGGGTTGATGGGGCTTCACATCAAGACACTCCGCAGGCAGGCCATCTCAAGGTGCGCGATCCTTTGGGGCGAACGGTGCTTTTCTGGACAGGCTCCTTGCCCCTTGAATTGAATCTTACAGCCTATCCCAAAGGGCTTTATACCTTGGAATTTATCACATCAGAAGGTGGAGTCTTTCGTGCCCGACTCCTCCATGTGGATTAGGAATCGGGTTTAAGATTCCAGTTCAAAAAGGGTATTTGACTTTTTCTAACACATATTGAGCGACCTTCCTTCGAAGGTTCTTAAGATTCACGGACGGGGTTTTGGTAAATCGACGCAACCCCATGAGCATCATGCGTTGTTCATCGTTTTCGGGCAATCCCATTACGACTTCTTTGCCGGAGGCCAGGCATTTCTCGGCGGCATGATAGGCCTGAAGGGTCACCAGGATTTCCCGGGCTGTCCGTTCTTGATCGGACAGGCGATCGGCTAGACGATGCGTTTTGAGGATGACGGATTCAAGGACATAGACTTCCATGGCCATATCGGCCATTCTCATGAGGGCTTCTTGTTCTTCGGCCAGTGCTGTTCCGTAATGTTGAACGGCTGCTCCGGCGACTAAAAGGCTGGCTTTTTTGAGTTGCATGAGGATCTTGGTTTCGGGGGCCAAAAATCCGGTAGGCTCCTCCGCCCCAAAATCGGGTATCTCCATTAGCTCAGCGGCCACTTTACGAGCCGGTCCCAAGAGGTCCACATGGCCTTTGAGGGCCTTTCGTAACATCATATCAACAATGAGCATCCGGTTGATTTCGTTGGTTCCCTCGTAAATACGAGAAATACGGGCATCGCGGTAGGCGGCTTCCATCGGTGCATCGGCCGAATAGCCCATGCCTCCATAAATCTGGACCCCTTCATCGGCTACCAGGGCCATGACTTCGGAGCCGTAAACCTTGAGGATGGCACACTCAACGGCGAATTCCTCCAACCCTTTGAGTTTGGCTTCGGCCTCGGATTTGCCCTCGGCCAAAAGGGCGTTTTGAAGTTTTTCGATGGCATCGCCGGCTCGGTACAACGCCGCATCGGTTGCGTAAACCAAGGCCGTACAGCGGGCAATTTTTTCCTGAATGGCTCCAAATTCACCGATATTCTTGCCAAATTGATGGCGCTCGTTGGCGTAGCGGCTCATCAAGCCAATAACCTTGAACGCCGCACCGTTGGTGGCCGCAGCTAATTTGATACGACCGGCGTTTAGGACGTTGACGGCTATTTTGAAACCGTCGCCTCTTTGTCCAAGCATGGAATCCGCCGGAACTCTGACCTTATCGTAAAATACCTGCCGGGTTGATGAGGACTTGATTCCCATTTTGTGTTCTTCGGCGTTCATCGTCAAACCCTGCACATCGTCTTTGTGAAAAACAAAACAAGAGATGTTTTTGTCGTCTTCGATTCTGGCAAACACAATAAAAACCTGCGCAAATCCGGCATTGGAAATCCAGATTTTTTGACCCGTTATCTCGTAATATGAACCATCTGAACTGAGTACGGCCATCGTTTTGCCGGAATTGGCATCGGATCCTGCCCCCGGTTCGGTCAAGTTGTAACACGAGATCCATTCTCCACTGGCGATTTTGGCGAGGAAGCGATCCTTCAGAGCCTGGGATCCGTAATATTGAATGGGGAGGGTTCCAATGCCGGTATGGGCCCCAAAAGCCGTCGCTAAGGAACCGGTCATGCTGGATATTTCTTCGCAAATGAGCATGGAAACATTAAAGCCCATGCCCATGCCGCCGAATTCTTCGGGAACAGATAAACTGAGGAGCCCCAAAGCACCCGCTTTGCGCATGAGTTCCTCTACCAAGGCATAGTCACCGTGTTCAAAGCGTTGCAAATGCGGTTCCACTTCGGATTTCATGAAATCGGCTGCTGCCTGAAACATCATGCGTTGTTCTTCGCCAAAATCTTCGCGAATGAACACTTCATCGGGACCGGGATGGTGAACCAAAAAATGGCCACCTCGACGTAATTCTTTTGAATTCATAGGGATAAGAGTCTAAGGTCTATAGGGGGATTGTGAGGAATATGTGATAAGGCGGTTATCAAGGGTGGTAACACTCAAAGAGGCCCGCGACGCCTTGACCGCCTCCAACACAGGCGGTTACCAGCCCGTATCGTTGCTTTCGTTCACGCATTTCATGCAAAAGTTGCAGGCTGAGCTTGGCACCCGAGCAGCCCAAGGGATGTCCCAAGGCAATGGCGCCACCGTTAAGGTTGACCAGCTCTGGGTTCAAATCCAACTGCCGCATGACCGCCAAGGATTGGGCGGCAAACGCTTCGTTTAATTCAATTTGTTCAAGGTCGGTGATCCGTAAGCCGGCTTTGCTCAAGGCTATTGGAACTGCGGCCACCGGGCCAATGCCCATGATACGGGGTTCCACACCGCGGGTTGCGTAGGAGACCATGCGGCCCAACGGTTCGATCCCTAATTCGCGGGCCATTCGTTCGGACGCGACAAGGACAAAGGCCGCTCCGTCCGAAGTCTGCGAAGAATTGCCGGCGGTTACGCTACCACCCTGGGCAAAAACAGGTTTGAGCTTGCCCAAAGCTTCCAGGGAGGTATCGCGGCGCGGGCCTTCATCGGTATCTACGGTGATGCTTCTTTTTTGTTTTTTCATCCGTTCATCGACATAGACTTCTTCTACAAGAACGGGTGCGATTTGGGCTTTGAAACGACCGTTGTCCAGGGCAGCTATGGCTTTGGTATGCGAGGTCAAGGCAAAGGCATCTTGTTCATCCCGTGTGATACCGTATTCTCTGGCGACCATTTCGGCGGTCAATCCCATGGAGGTGTAGAAGTCGCCGTGGGTGCTGGCGATGGAATAGTTCAAAGCGGTTTTCCAGCCCATGACCGGAACCATGGACATGGATTCAACACCACCTGCTAAAATTAGGTCCGCCATACCGCTATGGATACGTTGGGCCGCGATGGCAATGCTTTCGAGGCCTGATCCGCAGTAGCGATTCACGACCATGCCCGGTACTTCTTTGGGCAAAGCCAACAACGAAACAATGCGCCCCATTTGCATGCCTTGTTCCGCTTCGGGCACCGCATTGCCGACGATGAGTTCATCGATACGCACGGGATCCAGCTGAGGAAGGCCGGCCAATATCTGCCGAATTACTTCTGCTGCCAGATCGTCGGGACGGGTAAAACGAAAACCTCCTTTGGGGGCTTTGGTGACGGCCGATCGCAGACCGGCAAGGATGTAGGCGTTCATTTGTTACGGTTTCGTAGAGGTTCGAGGTTGCAAGTAAGGGTTAGTTGCGAAGTGCTTTGCCCGTTTTGAGCATATGTTGTATGCGCTCCAAGGTTTTGCGCTCACCGCAGAGGGAGAGAAAGGCCTCCCGTTCCAGGTCCAAGAGGTATTGTTCCGAAACCAATTGAGGGTAGGAGAGGTCTCCGCCACAGAGGACATAAGCTAGTTTTTGGGCAATGAGGCGGTCATGATCCGATATGTAGCGGCCCATGTGCATTCCGTTCACCCCGGCCAAGAGAAGAGCCATCCCTGCTTTGCCAGGAACCCGGATATCCTGGCGCATGCTGGGTGGGTTGTATCCCGCTGCCGCCATTTCCAAAACCCAATCCCTGGCCTGCGCTATGCGATGGTCTTCAAACAAGGAAATTCGGTCGCTTTCACGAAAAATCCCCATAGCCTTCGCTTCCATCGCGGAGGTGGCAACTTTGGCAGTCGCCATGTTCATATAGATTTGGCTGAGGGTGTTGTATTCAACATCGCCCTGACGGTAACGATCCGAAAGCCGAAGGGCAAATTCCTTGGTTCCGCCTCCACCGGGAATGACCCCAACCCCGACCTCCACCAAACCTACATAGGTTTCAGCAGCAGCTTGGACCCCGTCGGCGTGCATGGACAACTCACAACCGCCCCCAAGTGTTAGACCCTTGGGAGCAACGACCACCGGAATTTTGGAAAGGCGAGCCAACATGGTGAAGGACTGAAAGGCACGGATAGCCATATCCAATTCCTCGTATTCTTGTTCGGCCGCCAACATAAAGACCATACCCAAATTGGCGCCTGCCGAAAAAACAGCCGATGAATTGGAAATAACCAGGCCTGCGAAATCTTTTTCGGCCACTTCAATGCTTTTTCGGAAGCCAGCGATGACCTCGCCACCAAGGGAATTCATTTTGGTGTGGAACTCAAAATTGAGCACCCCTTGACCCAGGTCTATTAAACTGCAACCGCTGTTCGACCAAACGAGCTTGGTGGGTTTGAGCAGTTGGAGATCGACGATGCGCTCCCGGTGGGGAACTTGGACCCTGCAACCCAGACCAGGATGATAACACCAAAGTTCGCCTTCTTTGTTTTCATAAAAAGAATCCACACCAGAGGCCAACATGTCGGTAACCCAAGGGGCCGGCGTTTCGCCATAAAGCGTCATTAACTGACTCATTTCACGGACTCCGATGGCATCCCATAAAGCGTAAGGTCCTAATTCCCAGCCAAAACCGGCTTCCATGGCCTCATCCATCTCAAAGGGTGCTTCGCAGATTTCAGGAATGCGCAGGGATGCATAGCGCAGATTGCGCGCAAAGCTCTGACGGAGGAATTCACCGCCCTTGTCCGGCATTTGGATAAGGGCTTTGATTCGTTTGCGCAGGTCATTTTCCTGCTTGATGGGGTCCAATAAGGGGAACTTGGTTTTGGATTGGACGGCATAGGTTCCCGTTCGCAGGTCCAGCGCTTCGATGATTTTGCTCCCATCCTCCCCTTTGGTTTTGCGGTAAAAGCCTTGCTTGGTTTTGTCACCCAATCGGCCTTCGGCTAACATTCGTTGAAGAAAGGCCGGGATTTCAAACAAATCGTGGTATTCATCTTGGGGGCAGCGTTGGTGCACCCCTTGCGCTACCTTGACCAAGGTATCCAGACCAACCACATCGCAGGTTCGGAATGTAGCCGATTTGGGGCGACCGATCAGGGGACCTGTGAGTTGATCCACCGCGGTAATATCCAAATCCAGGCTATCCATGCTATGCAGCAGGGCCATGATTCCAAAAACGCCGATGCGATTGGCGATAAACGCCGGGCTGTCTTTGGCTTGGACGGCTACTTTGCCCAGTTTTTGCCTCCCAAAATGAAGCAGAAAATCCATCCATCGGGGATCGGTATCCGGACCGGGAATTACTTCAAGTAATTTGAGGTAACGTGGAGGGTTAAAAAAATGAGTCCCGCAAAAGTTTTGGCGGAAATCTTCGGAGCGGCCCTGGCAAAGGTCGGCGATGGGAATCCCCGAAGTGTTGGTGCTGATCAAGGAGCCGGTTTTTCGGTGGGTTTCGACCCGGCTGTATAGATCTTGTTTGGGTTCCAGCTGTTCGATAATCGCTTCGATAATCCAATCACAATCCGCCAACCGATGGAGATCATCCCGAAAGTTCCCTGTTCGAATTCGGGAGCCCAGAGAATCCAGGTAAAGGGGCGATGGTTTGGAGGCCATGGCCGTTGCCAAGGCTTTGTTTACCAGAGTATTGGCGTCTTTGGAAGTATCCGGATCCGGGATATCCAAGAGCAGGACATCCATTCCGCAATTGGCAAAGTGACAAGCCAACCTGGAGCCCATAATTCCGGAACCCAAGACGGCGACTTTATGGATAGTTCGTTTCATAACACAAAAAAGGTGGGTTGCGCTGAATTAGACTTCGACGGTGTTGGGATGAGTGGACGCTTGAAGAGAGGCGTTCCCCATTAATTGATGAGGCGACAGGGATCCGATAAGACCGTTGATGGTGTCCATGCATTCAAAGAAGACAGCCAGCTTGGCATCTCCCAAACGATTCCGCACCAAGCGGTTGAAATGCCTTACCCGTTCTTTGGCTAATTCGCGGGCGGCGATGCCCTGGGGGGTGAGTCGTACCATGACCTGACGCCGGTCTTGGCCGGGAATCCGGTACCGTTCAATCAGGCCATCGTTCTCCAATTTGTTCAGGGTCCGGGTCGTTGAGGATGGTTCCATGCCCAGTTTGGGCGCTACTTGGGTAACCGGTAGGCCTTCGGCTTCGATGTGAAGCAGGAGGTAGGCCGAAGAAACCGATAGTCCGTAGCTCTCTGCCTCAAAATGATACATACGAGCGATGTTCAGCCAGGTCAGTCGGGTATCAAAACAGACAGTCCGTTTGGATTTCCCCGCGGGGTTGTTTGTTGTTGGCATACCCAAAGTTAAGTATATATAGTATGCATGCATATCTTGTGCAAGCATAAAATATCACAAGGTCCAAAAAAAACCCGGACGAGCCGGGTTCAAGGATTTGACCTATCGAGTCCTACGATGCGTACAAGGCGTCGTGTTCCTTCTGGAATTTTCCCACAATAAACTTGCGCTTGAGCTTCATGGTCGGGGTTAACTCACCACTTTCGACGGTCCAAGTCACAGGAAGAAGGGTAAACTTTTTGACCTGTTCCCATTGACCGTATTCCTTGTTGAAACGATCGACTTCGGATTGAAGGAGGGCGATCACTTGGGGGTTTTGGACCAAAGCCGAAGGGGATGTATCTCTAACGCCGTTTTTGGTTGCCCAATCGTTGAGCACCTCCCAAGCCGGTACGATTAACGCCGAAGGGTGTTTTTGGTTCTCACCGCAGACCATCAATTGTTCGATGTAAATGGACTCTTTGAACTTGTTTTCCATGGCTTGGGGAGCAATGTACTTACCGCCGGAGGTTTTGAAAATTTCCTTTTTGCGGTCGGTGATTTTGAGGTTGCCTTGCGCAGTCAAGGTTCCAATATCGCCGGTATGAAACCAACCATCCGGGTCGATCACATCGCGGGTCAGGGCTTGGTCTTTGTAATACCCTTGCATGATATTGGTTCCTCTGCATAGGATCTCACCGTCTTCGGCGATTCGCAACTCGACGCCTTCCAGAACCGGACCGACGGTTCCAAACTCAACCTGACCGGTGGCAAGGTAATTGACCGCCAAAACAGGGGAGGTTTCCGTAAGACCATAACCTTCCAAGACAGGAATTTGGGCGGCCCAAAAGACCCTCGCCAAACGAGGTTGCAAGGCTGCAGCACCGCTGACAATGGCCTGAACATTACCCCCCAGGGCTTCACGCCATTTGCTAAAAATTAATCGATTGGCCAATTTCAACTGGGTCTCGTACCACCAGCCATTGGCCCCTTTGAACTCGTAACGCAATCCCAAATCCAGGGCCCAAAAGAACAGTTTACGCTTCACGCCGGTGAGCTCCATGCCCTTCGCGACAATTTTATCGTAAACCTTTTCCAGCAGTCGGGGAACCGTCGAAAAGACCTGAGGCTTAATTTCTTTGAGGTTATCTCCAATGGTTTCCATGCTTTCGGCGTAATGAATGCCGATGGAACTGTACATCATCATATAGGTGAGCATCCGCTCGTAGATATGATTGAGCGGAAGAAAACTCAGGCTCTTGTCGCCGGCTTTGCAGGGAACCCGAACAGCCGCCGCCAAAAGATTGCTCATGATGTTATGGTGCGATAACATGACGCCTTTGGGAAAACCCGTGGTACCCGATGTATAGATGATGGTGGCCGTGTCTTCTTTTTGGATGGCGGCTCGCCGCTCCGTTAGGGTCTCTTTCAGGTCGGTTCGGGCCGCTTCTTTGATTTCGGTCCAATGCTTGGCGCCTGGTATGCGATTGAAGGTGTAGACTCCGGCAATATGAGGGAACTCATGGGCAATGGGTTCAATTCTCTCGTAGAGGCTGGAATCCGAAACCATGACCCAGCGGACTTCGGCATGTTCGAGGATGTACCGGTAATCCTGGTCGGTAATGGTCGGATACAAGGGGACGTGCACGCCTCCTACTTGCAACATGGCCAGGTCCAGAAAATTCCATTCAGGTCGGTTGTTGGACACGGTAGCAATGCGGTCCCCGGGCTGCAAGCCCATGGCTATCAGGCCCAAGGCAACTTGGTTAATTTCATCCAGGGCTTGCGCGGTCGAATACCTTTTCCAAGTCCCTTGTTCTTTGGAAGCAAAGGCGTAATCCAAAGGATGGCGTCGCTGCTGATGCTCCAGCAGTTCAAAGAGCAAGCGAGGTTCTTGCATTGTTTAGGGTTTAGAGACCAAAAGCTTGGAATAAACGGCGGACTTGCCGGGGACCAAGACCTCCAGGTGGTAAAGTCCTGCTGGTACGCTGGCAAGATCCATGCGCAAGGTCGTTTCGCCGGTCCAATGGAAAAGGGCTGGTAGCCGACGTCCAGCCGCATCCAGCAATTGGATTTGGGGACGATCGGTGTTACCCAAATAATTTTCCATACCAAACAAGCGAATTTCGGTTGAAGCAGCGGCCGGGTTGGGGAAAAGCTGCACAGCGGCATTTTGCGTAGGGTTGGAGGCCTCTTGAACCGCGGTGTGGATGTTCAAACCCAAACGGAGTTTGAATCCTTTGTGGACTTGTTTGGTCGTGCTGTTTTGGACAAAACCCGTGAGGTAGAGGTGGGGCAAACGCCAACGCGGGGCCAGGCGGGTTTTGAAACTAAAGGAGGTAGGAACCGCACCACTGCCAACGGCGATACCGTTGGTATCCGGTAAAATTCTGCGGGTCACCATGGGAAACAAACGTTCTCCGTTGTTACCGGGCAGACCGCCCCCTGGTTGTCCTGGGGGTGGGTAATAAATGGAGTCCTCGGCCAATACCATAATCAATCGATTCCCTGAATCCGGGGTGCTCAATGAATAGACGGTACCGGAAATCTGTACACTATCCGGCCCAGCGCCTACCAAATTGGTTTCGAGGTCGTAAACCCAGTTGGCCGGGGTGATGTTATGCCAGGTTTCCAAGGTGCTTTGGTTCATAGTGGTATTCAAAGCAAAGCGTCCCAATCTCAAGGCGGGAACCCCTGTAATCCCGTAATAATTCACACGGTTGGTTGGATCGGCAGGGTTGGCCAGGTACATGGAATCCAAACCTGGCCATGCGACATGGTGACGAACGGCCACCGCCCGCCCCGGGTTGTTTCGCATCAAACTTTGGAAGGTTGGATTCTGCTGAGCACAGGGGGCGCAAGAGGCATTGGTGAAATGCTCAAGAACCAGAATATTGCTTTCAAACGCGGTGGACCCTTGGGCGGCGGCCTGTTGCAGGGTACCCCATAGGGAGGCCCCGGTCAAGAACAAGGCAGCCCAGGCCCGGTATAAGCTATTCAAAAAAAGGATGCGCATATTTGGTAGGGTTAAAGGAAAAATTGGTGGATAGGTGAGGGATGAAGACGATGAAGGAGAGATGCAGCCCTGTCAACACGAAGATAATGAATTTAGGAGCACCAAAAAAAGCAAAGCCCCGCGAACGGGGCTTTGCATTCGATGGGCGCGTTGGTTAATGACGCACCAAAACCTTGCGGGTACCGAGAATTTGGCCTTGGCCTCCTTTGAGGTGAACCAGGTACAAACCTTCCTGCCATTCGCCGGTGGAGATGCGAAGCATTCCATCTTCGGTGGATAGGTTGTTTGTATAGACGGTTTGGCCCAAAGCGTTTTGAACCCATACCTCTCCGCTAGGGCGACCGGTACGAACATTCAGGGTTTCATTGCTGGGGTTGGGGTAAACCGACAAGAGGTCCGCGCGATCGCTCAAATCAGCGACCGATGTGGTGTTGAGGCTGTTCCCCAATTTGATTTTCACCCCTTTGTTGGCTTCTTTGGTGCCGTTCGCTTGGACAAAGGCCAAGAGATACAGGTTATCCCTCACGAAGGTGGGCGACAAGGGGTAGCTGGCGTTGATGGTGGTGTTTTGTGAACCGTTTCCGCAATTGATTCCGCTGGAAGTGGGAAGAATTTTGCGCAAAACCGAAGGGAATTCGCGCTCCCCGTTGGTGCCCGGTGCGGTGGCATAATTGATGGGATCTTCGACGAGGTAGAGCCAAAGCTTGTTGTCGGTATTGGCCTGGGTGCTCTTTCCACGTACGCTACCGGTTACGACCAGGGTGCTTCCGTTAATGGTGGTGTTGATGTTGTAATACCAGTTGCTGGGAAGGTTGGCAATGTTATCGTCCAAATTAGCCTGGGTAATGCTCGCTGGGTTGGAAGACAACATATTTCCAAGGCGAACGGCTGGCACGCCGGTGATTCCATAATAGTTGACCCTGGAAGTTGGATCCCCGGTATTAAACGAATACATGGGGTCGGTGCCGGGCCAGGAGGTGTGGTGTTTGACCGAGGTAACTTCGCTGTTGTTGGCCAAAAGGAGGGCCTGGAACAGGGGGTTGTAAGTAGCGCAGGGACCGCAGGATGCGTTGGTGAAGTGTTCGTAGATGACCAAATTGGACTGAACGGGAGGCGCAGGATCCACCACGCTAAGGGTTGCGGTCAAGGTATCAGAACCAACCGTGGTACCGTTAACCCCTGACATCCAGATTTCAATGCTGTAGGAACCAGCGTTGTTGGGGCTAAAAGTCGAAGAAAACGTAAAGGCATCGGTAGCAAAGGAAGCCACCGAACCCGAATAGGGTTGGCTGGTGGTCGGACCCCCGTTGACCCGGTAATTCAGGTTGCCGGTTGCAACGGCGTTAAGCCCCAAGTTACGGAAACTGCCAGCAATGGTCACGGGGCTGTTGGTAAAAGCCAACGAGGGAATGCTGTGTTGAACCATAGCCACCTCTTCAAAGGCAGGAACAGTGATCCGAATATTATCCACCAACATAGCCACCATGTCGTTGGAGATATTGCGGAAAGCAAAACGTAGGGTGGTACCCGCGTAGGAGGCCAGGGAGAAACCGCGGGTGGTGAGGGTCAGATTCTCGCCTGTAGTCGAAAAGAGAGGAGCCGAGGTCAAAAAGGAGGAACGTGCGGTATCTCCGTTGCTCAGGCGCAATTCGTAGGCTTCGGGGTAGGTGGCATTGCCCAGGCTCTGCGCATCGTAAATCAAGTAATAATTCCCGGTTGCTGGAAGGGTAATCGATGGGGAAATGAGCCAACGATCGACGGGGCCAACCGGATTGGTCCAGGATACACTAACAGCGGAACGCATCAGGTTGTTAAAAACGCCCGGGAAGGTCCAGGCATTGGTGCTGTTTCCGGTCAGGGTGGAGACATTGCTGGCACCGGGACGTCCGTCCATATTTCTCAAAACCCAGCCGCTGGGAACAGAGGTTGTGCCGGCCAAGGAATTGAAGTCTTCGCTGAACAAGGTCTGCGCCCCGGCACTGAGGGTGCTCAAGAAGAACAGTGTCAGCAGGAATCGTAGGTTTTTAAGCATGGTTTCTTAATTTTTATACAATAGTAAGGCAAAAGTCGCTCTTTAAGGCCCTGAGCCTTGATTTTACGTTAAGTCAAGGCCTCCACACGAGGTATTGCATGGCGGTATGCTGACATTTTGTCTTGTTTTGGCCTTAATTTTGTCGCTCTTTCCACCAATCCTTCCAGGTTTTATTGACCAAATTTCTATGAGCGGTTCCTATTCAGGCGTACTCAAAGCCACAGCAGGTGTTTCCGAAAAAAACCTTTATTTGGAAAGCTACGGCTGTCAAATGAATTTTTCGGACAGCGAAATCGTGGCATCCGTGATGGCTGACATGGGATACGGCGTAACCGATGCCCTGGAAAGAGCGGATGTTATCATGATTAATACGTGTTCGATCCGCGAAAATGCCGAGCAGAAAGTCAGAGCCCGCCTCCAGCATTTTCGCGCTCTCAAGCGCCAAAAACCATCCCTGGTCATCGGCGTCTTGGGCTGCATGGCCGAACGACTCAAGGCCAAATTACTGGACCAAGAGCAATTGGTGGATTTGGTCGTGGGCCCCGATGCCTACAAGGATTTGCCCGGCTTGTTGGAGCAGGTTCAAGGTGGACAGCAGGCCGTGAACGTCCTTTTGTCCCGCGAAGAAACCTATGCAGATATTGCACCCGTTCGTCTGGGTAGCAACGGTGTTACAGCCTTTGTTACCATTATGCGTGGTTGCGATAACATGTGTTCCTTTTGCGTGGTCCCTTTTACCCGCGGAAGAGAGCGAAGCAGAGACCCCCAAAGCATTGTTGCAGAATGCCTTGAACTTTGGCAAAACGGCTACCGAGAAGTCACCCTTCTGGGCCAAAACGTGGATTCCTATCGCTGGAAATACAGCCAGGAAGGGCCGCAAAACAGCGGTTCGGCATCTGGCGAAATTCGATTTTCGGAGCTCTTGCAATTGGTGGCCGAAATTTCTCCGGAATTGCGGGTTCGTTTTTCAACCTCCCATCCCAAGGACATCACGGACGAGGTCTTGCATACCATGGCCCGATACCAGAATTTGTGCAAGAACATCCACCTACCGGTTCAATCCGGAAGTACCACGGTCTTGGCACGGATGAACCGAACCTACGACCGGGCTTGGTATTTGGAACGGGTGGATGCCATTCGTCGAATTCTACCCGATTGTGCCATAACCACGGATGTGATTTCAGGCTTTTGCGGTGAAACGGAAGCCGAGCACCAAGAAACATTGACGCTTATGGAGGCGGTTCGCTTCGATTCAGCCTACATGTTTGCCTATTCAGAGCGGCCAGGCACCTTGGCAGCCCGCAAATACCCGGACGATGTTCCCGAAGAAACCAAAAAGCGTCGCCTTAGCGAAATCATGGCGTTGCAGGATCGTCATTCTGTGGAAAGAAATGGTCAAGAAGAAGGACAAATCCAGGAAATTTTGATCGAGGGCTATTCCAAAAAGTCCAAGGAGGATTTTTGTGGTCGCAATTCCAGGAACAAAATGGTGGTTTTTGGAGCGGTCCCAGGAATTTCCTTTGGCCAAACGGTTTCCGTTCGGATTTTGCGTTCGAACAAAGCGACGTTAATTGGCGAATGCCTGGTTGAATCGGAGGTTGAACTATGAGTGATTCAACGCCTTCAGCCCAAGAACGTTATCGTCGCGAAAAAGAATACCATAACAAAGCTTTCGCCGAGGATCTTCGGCATTCGGTTGATAAATATTACGACACCATCCAAAGTAGCCGTTTGGCACACCGCCAAGCCATGACGCCCTTGGTTCCGGGCACCTTTGTCCTGGAGTACGGTTGTGGTCCTGGGTCGGCTGCCTTTGATTTGGCCGCTCAAGGCGCCCGTGTTGTTGGGATTGATATTTCGGAGGTGGCCATCGAGCAATCAAAGGCCAAGGCGTTGGAACAAGGATTGGACATTGATTTTCGGTGCATGAATGCCGAAAGTCTTGAATTTGAGGATAATACCTTCGATATGATCGTGGGTTCCGCGATTCTACACCACCTGGATCTCGATAAAGCCTATGCAGAATTATCCCGCTGCCTCAAACCCGGTGGAAGGGCTGTCTTCATTGAACCAACCGGCCACAATCCTTTTCTAAATCTTTACCGAAAAATGACCCCCGCTCTACGGACCGTGGATGAAAGACCCATGCGACGACCAGATTTTGAGAGGGCTCAACGGTATTTTTCCAACGTGCAGGTTCGTTATTTCAATATGTTAACCACGGCTGCGGTTTTGTTCCGAAGGCAGGCTTGGTTTGAACCTGTGTTACGAGGTTTGGATTTTGTGGATCGCGGACTTTTTTGGTTGGTGCCTGGGCTCAAATACTGGGGTTGGATGGCCGTTATGGTACTCGAAAAACAACCACGCTAATCCGGGTTTCTATGGAATTGCAAACACTTAAACAACGGTTTGGTATCATCGGGAATGCCCCGACCCTGAACCATGCGCTGCGAATTGCAGAACAAGTAGCAGCGACCGATGTTTCGGTCTTGATTTTGGGGGAATCGGGGGTTGGGAAGGAGGTTTTTTCCAAAATTCTCCATCAATTATCCCGACGAAAACATAACAAGTTCATCGCTGTAAATTGCGGAGCCATCCCGGAAGGCACCATTGACTCGGAGCTTTTTGGCCACGAAAAAGGCTCCTTTACCGGTGCCCACGAAGCCAGACAGGGCTATTTTGAGACCGTCAACGGAGGGACTATTTTTTTGGATGAAGTGGCTGAGATGCCGTTGGGTACCCAGGCTCGCCTTTTGAGGGTTTTGGAGTCGGGTGAATTTATCAAGGTAGGTTCATCCAAGGTTCTCAAAACGGATGTTCGTTTGGTGGCTGCTACCAATGTCTCCTTGCTTTCCCAAATCGGGAAAGGCAAGTTTCGGGAAGATTTGTATTACCGCATGAACACCGTGGCAATCCAAATTCCATCTTTGCGGGATCGTCAAGAAGATATTCCCCTTTTGTTTCGAAAATTTGCCGCTGATTTTGCCGAGCGATACGCTTCGGTGCCCGTGCAGTTGGATCCTGCTGCCATGCAATGGCTATGCGATCAGCCCTGGCCTGGCAACATTCGTCAGCTCAAAAACGTAGCCGAACAAATTTGTGTTTTGGCTCCCACGCGGCAACTCAGCGGCGACGAGATTTTGCCTTATTTGCCTGTTAAAGAATCGGTTCGTTCGGGTTTGCCGGCCCTGTTGGAAGGGACAACGGAGTCTGCTTCGGAGTGGTCCGAGCGAGATTTGTTGTACAAGGTCTTGTTTGATCTGAAGCGCGACATGGTCGAAATGAAAAGAGCCATGGGTCAAATCATGGAAAGTGATGGGGTGGTGCATTCCGAGCAGTTAACCTCGGTGGTGTCCCCCATGGTGACCCCTGTCGTGAATGCGGTGGTTTCTCCGCCTTCTCGTTACGAAGACCATGCCGAGGTGGTGGATGTGGAAGAGAACCTTTCCTTGGCTGAGGTCGAAAAGCGCATGATTGAAAGGGCTATTCGAAAGTATGCCGGGCGTCGTCGACAGGCTGCCATGGAATTAGGAATCTCGGAACGTACCTTGTACCGGAAGATTAAGGAATATGGGCTCGAAGAGGATTAAGCCGATTCGTTGGCTGTTCGGCCTATGGGCTGTCTATGGGCTGATTTCTTGCGGGGTCTATACCTTCAGCGGGGCCTCGGTCCCTGCGGAGGTGCGGACAATCCACATCGCCCAAATGCGAAACAACGCTGCGTTGGTACTGCCTTCGTTGAGCCAGCGATTGTCGGACGCGTTTCGGGACAAATGCCTGGCCGAGACCAACCTTCGCTTGGGGGCCTTGGGTCAGTCTGACTGGGAATTTACCGGTGAAATAGTAGACTACGGGGTGAGCGCTGCGGCGGTATCGGGTCGGGAAACCACCAGCCTCAACCGTTTAACCATTGTTTGGCGTTTACGGTTTCGGTCCTTGTCCAACCCCAAAGCGGGATGGGAGCAGCGGCTGGTTCGTTATGCTGACTTCGATGCGGGGACACCTTTTCAATCGATCGAAAACGAATTGGTGGAACAAATTGTCCGCCAATTGGTGGACGATGCTTTTAACAAAGCCTTTATCAACTGGTAAGGATGGATCAGCGGCTGTTGTTGGATTGGGTCCGGCACCCGGAGCGCATGGAAGGGGTTTCCGGGGATGAATTGGAACAACTGCTCCAATCTTTGCCGGCCTTTGAGGCAGGTCAATTGCTGAACTTACGTCGCTTGAAGGCCAACCATTCCTCCCGCTTGCCAGCGCTGACGGAACAGTCCCTCGGGCTTGCAGCATACGGGCAGGGTGTTTACCGTGCCCTTCATGCAGTAGAGACCACTGAACCCGAGTTTTTGGAACCTGTGAAGACCGAGATTGCACCCAGTCGTTTGGCTTGGTTTGAAAGTTTGTCTGGGTTAAGGGAAGAATCGGAAGACCAGGACCTTTTGGCGTTGGGTTACGCTGAAGCCTTGGCGGGGGATCTTTTGGTGGCCGATACAGCTTTGGATAGCTGGTTAAACGGCTCTCTTGGTGAAACCCAGCGGACCCCGAAAGCCACCCCAATTCCCAACGACCTAAATTCCAACACGACAGACCAAATCAGGGATTTAGCGGCCCTTAGCCTCAATGCCAACGAAGCCCCCGTGTCAGAATCTTTGGCCGAACTACACCTTCGGCAAGGGCAAAGGCAAAGGGCTGCGCAGATTTATCGCAAATTAATGCTCCGATTTCCGGCCAAAACGACTTATTTTGCGGCCCGTTTGGAGCAAATTCAGTCCGACAACGATTAAAAAGAACCCCCCAATCCTATGTATACCTTCATTACTCTGCTCATCGTCCTGGTCAGCGTTCTGCTGATTCTTTTGGTTTTGATCCAAAAACCCAAAGGAGGGGGTTTGGCCCAAGGATTTTCATCAACCAATCAGATTATGGGTGTCAAGCGCACCTCCGATGTGGTTGAACGCGGCACCTGGATCCTCAGCCTAAGCCTGCTGACCCTGGCCTTGCTCATAAACCTATGGATTCCCCGCGGTGATGAAGTTGAACAAGGCGCCGCTACTCGCCTGGAAGAAAAGGTCTTGGAGGCACCATCTACACCAGCTCCTACCACAGCTCCTAACGGTTCTGCCGCGTCCGGTACCCAGAACGCTCCCGCTAAAACCGGGGATACCGCCCAATAAGGCCTTGTTCAACAGGGGTGGAAGCCCCTTGATTTCCGGTATTTTGCCGGTTGAATTGGCATTTTGTCATAGGTTTTTGGAGAAATTGTCAGTGAAACTGACAAAAAGATCGTAACCATTGGCTATTCTTATTGCTTCGTTTGTTGTTTCTTGTCTTGGCACAGGTTTTGCATTGGTTAAGTCAAAACCTTTAAAATCAAAACCATGTCAAGCAAAATCACACCCATTGCAGACCGAGTTCTGGTAGAACCTTCGCCTGCCGAAGAGAAAACCGCCGGAGGGATCATTATCCCCGACACCGCCAAAGAAAAGCCACAACGTGGAACCGTTGTTGCCGTTGGCCAGGGCAAAAAAGACGAACCCATGACCGTTAAGCCGGGTCAAACCATTTTGTACGGCAAATATTCCGGCACCGAGGTTCAAATTGAAGGCAAGGATTACCTGATCATGCGGGAATCCGATATCATGGCCATCCTTGGCTAATCCGACCGACGAACATTTAACTCCAAAAAACCAAAAACCAATTTATCATGGCTAGCAAGCTAATTTATTTCGATACCGAAGCCCGCGAGGCTCTCAAAAGAGGTGTGGACGCTTTGTCCAATGCCGTTAAAGTTACACTCGGACCCAAAGGTCGTAATGTAGTGTTGGACAAGAAGTTTGGTGCACCCACTGTCACCAAAGACGGTGTGAGTGTTGCCAAAGAAATTGAACTCAAAGACCCCATCGAAAACATGGGTGCTCAGTTAGTCAAAGAAGTAGCATCCAAAACCGCGGATCAGGCCGGTGATGGAACTACGACGGCAACCGTTTTGGCTCAGGCCATGATTCGTGCCGGTCTAAAGAACGTGGCGGCCGGAGCCAATCCCATGGACCTCAAAAGAGGGATGGACAAAGCGGTTACAGCTGCCGTCAAATCTTTGCGGACCCTCAGCATGGAAGTGGGGGATGATTTCTCCAAAATTGAGCAAATCGCAACGATTTCGGCTAACAACGACGCGGTTGTTGGTAAGTTGATTGCCGATGCCATGCGTCGCGTTACCAAAGAGGGTGTTATCACGGTCGAAGAGGCCAAATCCACCGATACGTACGTGGATGTTGTGGAAGGCATGCAATTCGACAGGGGTTACGTGTCACCCTATTTTGTCACCAATGCTGACAAAATGGAAGCCGAATTGGACAACCCTTACATCCTGATTTACGACAAGAAAGTTTCAGCCATGAAGGAGCTTCTGCCCGTTCTGGAGAAAGTCGTTCAAACCGGTCGTCCTCTGTTGATTATCGCTGAGGATGTGGATGGGGAAGCCTTGGCCACCCTGGTGGTCAACAAAATCCGTGGTTCACTCAAAATTGCGGCCGTGAAGGCTCCTGGCTTCGGAGATCGTCGCAAGGCTATGTTGGAAGATATTGCCATTTTGACGGGCGGTACGGTCATTTCCGAAGAGCGTGGTTACAAATTAGAAAACGCTGATTTGACCTACCTGGGTCGCGCCGAAAAGGTGACCATCGACAAGGATAACACCACGCTTGTGAACGGTGCTGGTAACAAAGAAGACATCAAAGCCCGTGTTCACCAAATCAAAGCCCAAATTGAAAGCACCAGCAGCGATTACGATCGTGAAAAACTGCAGGAGCGCCTTGCCAAACTGGCCGGTGGTGTAGCGGTTCTTTATGTAGGAGCTGCCACCGAGGTTGAAATGAAGGAGAAAAAAGACCGCATCGACGATGCACTGCACGCAACCCGTGCGGCGGTTGAAGAAGGGATTGTTCCCGGTGGTGGTGTTGCCTTTATTCGTGCCATCAAGGCCTTGGACAAAGTGGCTACCGAAAATTCAGACGAGAAAACCGGTATTGACATTATCAAACGCGCCTTGGAAGAGCCGATTCGTCAAATTGCAGCCAACGGTGGCGTCGATGGTTCCATCATTGTTCAAAAGGTCAAGGAAGGCACTGGAAACTTTGGTTACAATGCTCGCTTGGACAAATTCCAGAACATGCTGGTGGCCGGGGTTATTGACCCTACCAAGGTGGCCCGTGTTGCTCTCGAAAATGCGACATCCATCGCGGCTATGTTGTTGACCACCGAATGTGTGATTGCCGACGAGCCAGAGAAGGACAAAATGCCCCCAATGCCAGGTGGCGGCGGAATGGGCGATATGATGTAAGTTTTGCTCCGAAGCCCCGGCCCGCAAGGGTCGGGGTTTTTTGTTTTTGGGCGGTTTTCGCCCGTAAATTTGCACAAACCCACGGTATGAATCCCATCAAACGATTTTTGCTTTCTTCCAACGGCCGCAAGACGGTTATGGCCCTAACTGGGTTGTTTTTGATTTTATTTCTGGTCATTCATTTAGCCGGAAACCTCCAGCTCTTGGTCCCTGACCAAGGTCGGTCATTCAACGAATATTCGCATTTCATGAGTCACAGTTTGTTGATACAAACGGTCTCCAAGCTGAATTTCAGCTTTATTATCCTTCACGTTCTCTACAGTCTTTGGTTAACAAACCAAGCGAAACAAGCCAGACCCATCGGATACAAAGGCAGACCAGTTCTGGAAACAACTTCTTGGTCATCCCGCAATATGGGTATCCTAGGGACCTTGGTTCTGGCATTTTTGTTGGTTCACCTCAAGGGCTTCTGGTACGAGTTCAAATTCGGAGAAGTTCCCGACATTCTTTATCCGGGAGCAGAAAAATCCCTACCGGATGCTTACCGCGTTGTTTCCGAGGCTTACTCCAATCCCATCTATGCGATGTTTTACGTACTAAGTATGATCGCAGTGGGTTTTCATCTTTACCATGGCTTCCAAAGTGCCTTCCAAACCTTGGGTCTCAGCAATTACCGCTACAAGCCGATGATTCGCACGGTGGGAACGCTCTTTGCCGTGGCTGTCCCAGCACTTTTTGCCTTGATTCCGGTGGTTATGTACCTCCAAAAAGCCGGATACTAACTCAAGCCCTGAACCCTTCGCCTCTTAACAAGAACCCATGAAATTGGACTCCAAAATTCCGGAAGGAACGCTGCAAGAACGCTGGACCCGTTACCGTTCAACCGTCCCCCTGGTTTCTCCTGCGAACAAGCGCAAAATGGAAATTATTGTGGTGGGTACCGGCCTGGCCGGGGCATCGGCTGCGGCCTCCTTGGCCGAGTTGGGTTACAAGGTGAAGGCCTTTTGTTTTCAGGATTCACCGCGAAGGGCCCATAGCATTGCCGCTCAGGGTGGTATTAACGCAGCCAAAAATTACCAAAACGACGGGGACTCCGTCTATCGCTTGTTCTACGACACGATCAAAGGCGGGGATTACCGGGCCCGCGAATCGAACGTCCATCGCTTGGCCGAAGTCAGTGCCTCCATAATTGATCAATGCGTGGCACAGGGGGTTCCATTCGCGCGGGATTACGGTGGAATGTTGGATAACCGTTCGTTTGGAGGCACCCAGGTTTCCCGCACGTTTTATGCCCGTGGTCAAACGGGTCAGCAATTGTTGTTAGGAGCCTATTCGGCACTCAACCGTCAAATAGCCAAAAAACAAGTCACGATGTACAGCCGCCACGAAATGGTGGAATTGGTCATGGTGGACGGCAAAGCCCGGGGTATCATCGCCAAGAACCTGGTAACCGGAGCCCTTGAAAGGCATTCGGCCCATGCAGTGGTTTTGGCTTCCGGTGGTTACGGCAATGTCTTTTACCTTTCGACCAATGCGATGGGTTCCAATGTAACAGCCGCTTGGAAGGCACATCGGCATGGCGCTCTTTTTGGGAATCCGTGTTTCACTCAGATTCACCCAACCTGCCTCCCCCAATCCGGTGAATACCAATCCAAGTTGACGCTTATGTCCGAGTCCTTGCGCAACGATGGACGGGTTTGGGTTCCTGCACGCCAAGAAGATGCGCAGGCCGTGCGTGAAGGGCGCCTAAAGGCGGGAGATATTCCCGAAGAACGTCGGGATTATTATTTGGAACGCAAATACCCGGCTTTTGGGAACCTAGTTCCTCGCGATGTGGCTTCCAGGGCTGCCAAGGAAGTTTGCGATGCCGGTCATGGCGTTGCTCCTACCGGGTTGGCGGTCTTTTTGGATTTCGAAGATTCTATTCGTCGCTTGGGCCGTAACACGATTTCAGCTCGGTACGGGAATCTCTTCGAGATGTACGAAAAAATCACCGGGGATAATCCTTACGAAACACCCATGAAGATTTACCCGGCCGTGCATTATACCATGGGCGGTTTGTGGGTCGATTACGATTTGATGACCACGGTTCCTGGGCTTTACGCCATCGGTGAAGCCAATTTTTCGGATCACGGGGCCAATCGTTTGGGTGCCTCGGCTTTGATGCAAGGCTTGGCCGATGGGTATTTTGTTTTACCCTATACCATTGGCTCTTATTTGTCAGGGGAGATTCGGCATGCGGCTCCTTCAACGGAGGACCCCGCTTTTGCAGAGGCAGAAAAGAGGGCCTTGGCTTACCAACAAAACATCCTTAGCATCCAAGGACGTCGTTCCCCGGAATCCTTTCATCGTGAATTGGGTAAAATCATGTGGGAATATTGCGGAATGGCCCGCAGTCGAGAGGGTCTAACCCATGCTTTGGGCCTGATTGATCAATTGCACAAAGATTTTTGGTCCGACGTACGCGTTGGTGGTACGATGGCGTCTTTTAACCCCGAATTGGATAAGGCTCAGCGTGTTGCCGACTTTATTGAACTGGGTCGTCTGATGATTTGCGATGCTTTGGCTCGTGAAGAATCATGCGGAGGTCATTTTCGTGTCGAACATCAAACCCCCGAAGGGGAAGCCCTGCGTCACGACGACACCTTCGCTTATGTGGCCGCCTGGGAGTATACCGGTTCGTTGAACGAACCGATTATGCACCGAGAAAACCTGGTTTTTGAAGCGGCTCACCCGACGCAGCGTTCCTACAAATAAGTCTCTATACCATCCTATCCTTTTTGTCCGCCATGGAACACAAATCGCTCAACTTACGCCTCCAAGTTTGGAGACAAGCTTCTACCCAAGCATCCGGGAAATTTGAAACCTACGAGCTCCCTTCGGTTCCAGTTCACGCCTCCTTTTTGGAAATGTTGGATTTGCTCAACGAACAATTGATTACCGAGGGACGTGAACCGGTGGCCTTTGACCACGATTGCCGTGAAGGCATTTGCGGGATGTGTAGCCTCTATATCAACGGTCGGGCTCATGGTCCGCAGCAAGGAACCACCACCTGTCAATTGCACATGCGACACTTCCAGGACGGAGAAACCATTACCATTGAACCGTTTCGGGCCAAGGCTTTTCCGGTGGTTCGGGATTTGGTGGTGAACCGTTCGGCGTTTGATCGTATACAGCAGGCCGGGGGGTATATCACCGTAAATACGGGCAATGCCCCCGATGGGAATGCTGTTCCCATTCCCAAAACAGATGCCGACGAGGCCTTTGCAGCAGCGGCATGCATAGGCTGCGGGGCTTGTGTTGCGGCTTGCAAAAATGCCTCGGCGATGCTTTTTGTTTCGGCCAAGGTATCGCAGTATGCTTTGTTACCGCAGGGGCAGCCTGAGCAGCGCGAAAGGGTTTTGTCCATGGTTCAAGCCATGGACGAAGAAGGTTTTGGTCATTGCACCAACACCGGGGCCTGTGAGGCCGAATGCCCAAAAGGAATTTCTGTGGAGAACATAGCCCGGTTAAATCGTTCCTATTTAGGAGCTCAGTTTAGCGGTGGGCATGCAGCCGGTGCTGGTACCTCCATGGCCTAATTCGTCCATCGGTGTTCACCGGCATTGTTGAGGCCAAGGGCACGCTTCTATCCCGAACCATCGAGGGTAGTAACTTGGTCTTTGCGTTTGAATCCAAGATTAGCAAAGAACTCAAAGTTGACCAAAGCCTGGCTCATCAGGGGGTTTGCTTGACGGTCGTGTCTTGTGATGAGCATACCCATCAAGTGGTGGCTGTTCAGGAGACCTTGATGCGGACCACCTTGGGTGATATTCAGGTGGGTGATTGCGTAAACCTTGAACGCTGCCTTCGAATGGGGGATCGATTGGACGGGCATTGGGTCCAAGGCCATGTGGATGCGACCGGTCTTTGTATTCGAAAAGAATCCAAGGATGGTAGCTGGTCCTTTGAATTTTCTTTTCCGGCGGATTATGCCTCGCTGCTGGTTCCCAAAGGTTCGGTAACTGTCAACGGTGTTTCACTGACGGTCGTAGAGGTGCGTGATAACACCTTTTCGGTGGCGGTCATTCCCTATACCTACGAGCACACCACCCTGGGTGAATTGAAGGAAGGCCAGGGCGTGAACTTGGAATTTGACATTCTCGGTAAGTATTTCCTCCAACATATCAAGAGCCATTCGCAGGCCCCAGAAAGGTCATAAGTTCCCCGCTTTCCTGAAAAGTCTTGAGGGGCTGAACGCCGTGGGGTCGCAGGTATTGGTCCAAAACGGTGACATATTCCAGGTCCGACCAAGGCCCAAAGGCTTCTTCTCCGGCTAATTCAGGAGGAATCTGCATACGGATATAGGTGGTTGGATCTTCTTCGTCCGCGTAGCCAATGCCGTACTCAAAAACCGGGTTGAGAAGGTGATTCCGGTAACACATCCGTGCAAATATTTCATCGCCCTGCAAAGCGCTCAGGGTTTGATCCCGATAGGTCAGAAACTCATCTTCAAAAAAAGCCATGTGAGCACCGTTGTCTCCCAAGCTTGCCAGGATGAGGGATTCACCAACACGCAAGCTTAAGCTTTGGGTGTTGGAGCTGGATTTGAAATCAAAACCCTGGGTGCCCGATTCCAAGGGAAGAATAAAGACCGATCCCGGGTCGTAACCAAGGTATTGGATCGGAAAAACCGCGCCTTGGAGGCTGAGGTGAATCATGCGGTAACGGTTCAAAAAGGAGGATTCCTTCCAGGCCGGGTGGGCGATATCTTGGTTGTTGAGGGTGTTCATTTCAGCGTAGAGAACGCCAAGAAAAAGCCAGCACATCCACTGGTAGATTCGTTCGGTTCGAGTCCAACCAAGGGTGTCAATGCCTGATGCAAAGAGTTCTGCACATTTTCGGGCCACTTCATCCAACCCCCCTTCCCAACAAGTTGGGTGTACGGGAAGCCGAAGATCCCTATAATCCAAGGAGCCACCATTGACCAATTGGAGGCGATGCTGGGGATGGAGCCCGGTTCTTTCAAACCAGGTACTGGGGAAAACGGGACGGAGGTCTTTCTGAGGATCGATCGGAAGGCCTGTCAGTATGCATCGGGTATAATCAAAGTGATGCCCGGCCTCAAAAGGATTGAAGCGGACCAAATCCCCTGGATCAGCGGGAAAGCGGTGGCTCATGGGGAGGGGGCACAACCCCTAAATAGAGGCCTGGGCTGAGTTTAAGCAAACGATCCCGGTCTTCGGGTTCCAGGCCCAGCGATGCAATAAAAAGATGCAGGGCGTCACGATCCAGACGTTGACCGGTACGTGTGAGCTCTTTGAGCTTTTCGTACGGGGTCTCCATGCCTCGGGCCCGTAACAACGTTTGAATGCCTTCCGCAAGCACGGCCCAGTTTTGGTCTAAATCGGCGGCCAAGGCTGAAGGATCGGGCTTGATTTTGGAAAGGCCTTTGGTTAGGGATTGCAAGGCCAAAACGGTGTGACCTAGGGGAACCCCCAAATTTCGAAGCACGGTGCTGTCACTCAAGTCTCTTTGAAGGCGGGACACCGGAAGTTTCTCAGCCAAATGACCCAAAAGGGCGTTGGAAAGGCCCAAATTTCCTTCCGCGTTCTCAAAATCAATGGGGTTGACTTTGTGGGGCATGGCCGAACTGCCCACCTGACCTTGCCGGATTTCCTGATGAAAGTAGCCCATCGAAATGTATTGCCACACATCACGGCACAGATCCAACAAGATGACTTGGATGCGTATCATGTTATGACAAAAAGCCGCCAAGTAATCGTAGTGTTCAATTTGGGTGGTGTAGCGATAACGCGTCAGGCCCAAGGTGCCTTGGACAAATCGATCGGCAAAAGCCGGCCAGTCTGTCTGGGGCCAGACCAAATGATGGGCGTTAAAATTACCGGTAGCCCCCCCGAATTTGGCTCCAACAGGGACCTCGTTCAGCATTTTTAGTTGTCGTTCCAATCGTTCCACCCATACCAAAAACTCTTTGCCCAGGCGGGTTGGGGATGCCGGTTGTCCATGGGTCCGTGCGAGCATGGGGAGGTCTACCCAATTCAAGGCAAGGCTTCGAAGTTTATCAAGGAGTTGCTCAAGGGCGGGCACGATGACCACCTGGCGTGCATCCCGTAACGACATGGGAACGGCCGTGTGGTTAATGTCCTGGGATGTAAGTCCAAAATGCACCCATTCTTTGAGGGCAGCGCCCCCGTTTTCTTCCAAACAACCCTTCATCCAGTATTCCATGGCTTTGATATCGTGCAGGGTGGTTTGTTCGATTTCTTTGATGCGCTGGGCATCGTCGACCCCAAAGGCACGAAAACGCTGGTCAAGAGCTTGACGGACCTTGGGTTCCAAGACGGGACCTCCCAACAGGTCGGCATCGCAGAGGGCCTGCAGGTACAGCCATTCAACCAAAACCCGGTATTTGAACAGGGCCCATTCCGAAAAGTAATTCCCCAAAACGGCGGTTTGGCTTTGGTACCGTCCATCCAAAGGAGACAAGGCGGTCAGGGCAAGGGAGTTCGTGGACATCAAGGAGGGGTATTCAGAATAACTTTGCAAAAATAGCGTTTTGCAGTCTAAATCACGGATCATGACCCGGTTTAATCGTCGTTATCAAGCCCTCAGGGAAGGTCGGCGTGTCTTGTGGGGCATGATTTTGGGCTGGGGAACCATTCTTGGAACTGCCAAGGCCCAGGCGCCGGTCCAATCGAGACCCATGGAGCTTCCGGCGTACATCGACAGCAACGGAGATACGATACCGGTGGCCTTTTTGCCCCATGTGGACGTCCGAGACAAGCGGGTCTTTCGATCGGCTGCTGACAAAAAACGCTTTGATCGCCTCTACTGGAATGTTATGAAGGTCTATCCTCTGGCCAAGGCCGCTGGGAAACAACTGAACGATTTGGAGGCGGAGCTCCAGACCATTCCTGAAATACAGCATCGAACCCATTGCAAGAAATTGGAGGCCTCTCTAAAGAAGCAATACAAAAAACAGCTGATGGACCTGACCGTTACCCAGGGACGAATCTTGATTAAGCTGGTGGATCGGGAAACGGCACGAACCTCCTATTCAATTGTTCGCGAATTCAGGGGTTCCTTCCAAGCCTTTATGTGGCAAAGTCTGGCCCTCCTTTTTGGGTCTAGCCTCAAATCCACCTATGAATTGCAAGAAGACCGGGATATTGAATTAATCTTGATGATGATCGAAGGCCAGGCCTATTCGGTTCCCTACAAATTCCAAAACACCACCAAACCATGAACCCAAAACCATTGACTTCAGCCTGCGATTGGTTGGTTTTTGCAGCCCATCCGGACGATGCCGAACTGGGGATGGGCGGCACGTTGCTCAAAGCCCGTGATCGCGGTTTAGACGTGGTGATGGTCGATTGGACCCGTGGTGAATTGGGTACCCGAGGAACGGCGGAAACCAGGGCTGCCGAGGCTCAAGCCGCTTCGAATCTCTTGGGTTTGAAGGAACGAATCAACCTAGATTTGGGGGATGGGACCTTTGAGGGCACCCCTGAACTCCTGCAGACCTTGGTTGGTTGTCTTCGCCGCTTTCGGCCCAAAGTGGTTTGGGGTAACGCCGTATCCGATCGGCATCCCGATCATGGCAGGGCCTCAGCCTTGTTGGGGAGGGCGGTTTTTTTGAGTGGTTTGCTCAAATTCCGAACGGATTGGGAAGGAGAAAGCCAAGAACCCTGGTCACCTGCCCTCTTGGCTTTTTATATACAGGATCATTACCACAAACCCGATTATGTTACCAACATCTCGGACTATTGGCAGGCCAAGGCCGGCCTTTTGTCTTGTTATTCGTCTCAATTTCATCAAGAAGGCTCTACAGAGCCGGTGACGCCCATTTCCCGACCGGATTTTTTGCCCTTTATTGAAGCAAGAGCCCGGGAAATGGGGCGATTAATCGGCGAAGAATTTGGAGAAGGATTTGTCATGTCCCGGCCTCTGGGACAGCGGGACCTGCCTTTTTTGATCTAAGAAGGCCTAAACATCGGTCCCGCTGGGTCCACGATAAGGCTGATCAAAACGGGGTTCCACGAGCGAAGACCAAACCACGGCTTTTCTCCAATCTTGAAGATCTTTTGGGCGAAGGTCCTCCACGTTTTTTTCTACGAATTCCGAATCGGATGGAAGGTCTTTGTTTGCGCGAAGGGCAGAAGATGGGCGTTCAAAGGGTTGCCCTGGGGGCTTCGACTTTAATGGCTTCGACTTTAATGGCTGGCGAACGATAGGGGACTCAGCGGCCGGGGCCGGTGGGGGCGGTGTCCAAACGGGCGGTGGTACAGGGGACTTATCGGAAGATGCGGTTGAACGCCTGCTCCAAAGCGCGTACAGAACGGCTCCCAAAACATACACAACGGTGGATAAGTCCATAGAATTGTGGACATAAAAGTAGAGGGTATCGGGTTAAGTTTGTAACCCCGCGCTCGGCGCGGTTCGAAAATATTACCATACTGAAATTATGCGACTTACGGAAATTGAGGTCAAGGGATTTAAGAGCTTTGGGGATCGGGTTTTGGTGCGTTTCAAAGAAGGGGTCACCGGCATCGTCGGACCCAACGGAAGCGGTAAGTCCAATGTCGTGGATGCCATTCGATGGGTTTTGGGCGAGCAAAAATCCCGCATGCTCCGTTCAGACAAGATGGAGGGCGTCATCTTTAACGGTACCAACAACCGTAAACAAGCCGCCTTGGCAGAGGTAAGGTTGACCTTTGATAACCACAAGGGGATACTGCCCTCCGAATACCGCGAAGTGACCATTGGTCGCCGCTTGTACCGTTCTGGAGAAAGCGAATATTTATTGAACGGCGTCACCTGCCGACTCAAGGATATCACCAATCTTTTTTTGGATACCGGGATCGGCAGCGATTCCTATGCGATCATCGAACTCAAGATGATTGATGAAATTCTAAATGACAAGGATCATTCTCGGCGGGATTTGTTTGAAGAGGCCACCGGGGTTTCCAAATACAAAATCCGCAAAAAGGAAACCATGGCCCGCCTGGAGGATGCCGAAGCCGATCTTTCACGGGTAGAGGACATTCTTTTTGAAATCGATCGGTCCATGAAACAATTGCAGAACCAGGCCCGTAAAGCCGAACAGGTTCAGCAGCTAAAGGAAGATTACCGAGTGGCAGCCATGGAATGGGCCTGGCATCAATTGCAAGGCTGGCAAAAACAATTGCAAGAGGGAAGTGTCCAGGAGGGTGATTTGGGAAGCGAAAAAGGCAGGTTGGATCAGGATTTGCAGGATACCGAAGCCAAACTGAGTGCAGGCAAAGCTCGAATGAGCGAGGCTGAACAAAACCTAACAAACGCACGAACCGTTTTACTCGAAATAACCAATCGCCTTCGTTCCCTTGAATCGCAACAACAATTGCAACAGGAACGTCTCCGGCATTTATTGGACAAAATCCAGTCGTTGGACCAACAAAAAGCAAGCGACCGGGAGCAGCAAGAGGAACAAAAGAACCGCTTGGAGGAATTGCAGAATCAATGGACCACTTGTTCCCAGCATTTGGACGAGGCATCGGCCGCGGTCGCTGAGGTTGCTATTCGTTTGCAGGAGGCCGACCATCGAATGCAGGAGCAAGACAGGGCTTTTCAAGAAATGCGCCAGCAACAGGATGAACGCCAGGCCAATCGCTATGCTTTGGAGAGCAATGCCCATGTCCTGGAAGCCCAAATAAAAGCATTGGACTCGGAGAAAGAGCGCATTCAATCCGAGACCGAGAATCGCAAAGCTGAGTTTTCGAAACTGGAAACTTTGGTAGCCACTTTGGCCGATGAAGTTCAGAAAATGGAAACGGATGTGCGGGACTTGGAATCTTATCAAGAAGATCACCAAAAACAAACCCAGGCTTGCCAGCAGGAATTGCAAAACCTTCGACCTGCTGTCGCGGAAGCAGCACGCCGCTTGGACCGCAAGAGTAACGAAGCCCAGCTTTTGGCGGAACTGGTCCAAAACATGGAGGGTTACCCCGAATCCTTGCGATACCTGCGGGATCACCAGGACTGGGCCCGCACAGCCCCCTTGCTTGGGGACCTATTGCATGTAGAGGCCCGATTCCGACCCTTGATTGAACGAGTTTTGGAACCTTACCTAAGTTATTATGTGGTCAAATCCTACGAAGAGGCCCGGTCAGGCATCCGTCTTTTGACCGATGCGGGGATGGGCAAGGCTTCTTTTTTTGTAATGGAAGCCTACAAAGGCCTTCACGCGGAGGGGCCCAACCCCATGAAGGCCCCCGAAGGAACCGTGGCTGCTTTGGGGTTGGTCGAAATCCCTGAGGATTATCGCATTCTCTGCGAGCACCTTTTGGGCCGCGTTTATATTCAAAGTGAAGGGGCTGCGGAGTGGTCCTTTGGGGATTGGAAGGATCGTTACCCAGGGACTTTGCTGGTTACATCCAACGGGAATTGTTACGGGGATGGTCGCTGGTTGAGCGGTGGGTCTATGGGCTTGTTTGAAGGCAAAAAATTAGGACGTAAGCGAAACTTGGATCAGTTGTTGGAGGAGATTGAAAAGGAAAAAGAAGATTTACTCAACCTTCAAAATCGCCTTCAAGTTCTTCAGGAAACCGAAGCGACCCTGCGGGCTGCTTCAAAAGAAACCCAACTCAACAACAGTCGATCTTTATTGTTACGAAAAAGTTCTGAAGCGGCCCAAGTCCAGGCACGCCACGAACAAATGCTTCGATCGCTATCCCAATCCACCGATCGGAATCGAGTCATTGAAGACCAAAAACAACAGATGCTGGCGGACCTTTCCGCCCTTCAACCCCGGGTCGAAGCCATTCTTTTGGAATTGAACGAAGGAAGCCAAAACCTGGCTGCTATGCAAGAGGAATGGTCCGTGCGCAAAGCGGTCTACCAAGGGGTTCGGGAGGAGTACACCGGTATTACCAAGCAGGAATTGCATTGGGTGAACCAGAAAGCTAATATGGAGACCCAAATGGATTTTCGTCGCAGCCAAATGGAATTGCTACAGACCCGCTTGGAACAGGCCGAGATAACGGTCAAGGAATTGCAGGATGAGCATGCCCGCCTCGCCTTGGAATTGGAGCAAAGCGACGATCGTCGTCCCGCCTTGTTGCTGGAAGAGGCCGGGGCTCAAGAAGCCATGAACCAGGCCGAAACCGATTTTTTTGGGGCCAGGGGTGAACAAGATAGTTTAGAAGAGCATATACGTCAGTTGCATCGTCAGCGTGAGATGAATGACCAATTGCTCAACCATCGCAAGCAACAGGTCCTGACAGTTCAAATGGAAATCAAAGCACTGCGGGAGCGTTGGGCGTTGGAATTTGACAGGGATCCGGATATCCTTGATTCCATGGAGGCTCCCGAACGAGGAGAACATGAATTGGCTGGTTTGGTGCAATCCATGCGCAAAAAAATTGAGAATTTTGGACCTGTCAACCCGATGGCCCTGGAGGCTTTCGCCGAAGTGGAACAAAGGCATGTCTTCATCACAGCCCAAAAGGCTGATTTGGTGCAAGCCCGTGAGGCCTTGTTGCAAACCATCGAAGAAATCGACCTCAAAGCCACCGAGCGTTTCTTGGAAGGTTTCGCAACGATTCGTGAACATTTTATTGAAGTCTTTCGCTCCCTGTTTACCGCTGAAGACGACTGCGATTTGATTTTGAGTCACCCCGAAATGCCCTTGGATTCTGCCATCCAAATCATGGCCAAACCCAAAGGCAAGAAGCCTCAATCCGTTAATCAGTTATCGGGCGGGGAGAAAACCTTGACCGTTACGGCCTTGCTTTTTGCCATATACCTGTACAAGCCGGCGCCGTTTTGCATCTTTGACGAGGTGGATGCGCCTTTGGATGACGTGAATATTGACAAATTCAATCGCATGATTCGCCGGTTCTCCAAAGATTCCCAGTTCATTATCGTGACCCACAACAAGAGGACCATGGAGACCACCGATTTGATGTACGGGGTTACCATGGTGGAGCAGGGGGTTAGTCGGGTGGTACCGGTGGATTTTTCGAACCTTAACGAGTATGTGCCGGCCGATCAGGCTGCGGTACCTGCCTAAGGTTTCGGGCTGATCAGGAAAATTTGATGTTACGATCGATGGTTCGCTTGGCAAAGAAAACGGCAGCCAAGTAAAGGAAAACGGCGGTTGTAGACAGAACCACGCCGTTGATGAGGGCCCACTCGTCCCATGCCAAGCGAAGGGGAACCGCATCCAAGTAATAGGAACCCGGGTCCAAACGAAACCAACCAAAGTGCAATTGGCTGAGCATCAGGATGCCCAGACTGACATTCCCGAGCAGCCATCCTTTGAAAACCAGGCCCATGCCCAGTTGCCAAACCACCAGGGCCAGCGGTCCTGATCTCAGGCCCAGGCTTTGGAGAATTCCCAAGCTGTTTTGGCGTTCTAAAAGCAGAATAAAAAGGGCTGATACCAAGTTGACCGCTCCGACACTAGCCAAAAGGATCAGCAAAACCAGGCGGTTGGTATCAAAAAAATTCAGCCATTCGAACAACGAAGGCATTTGATCCTGAAGGGTCAGGCATTCCTGTTGCATGGGAAGTTTGGTTTCGATTCGATTCCGTACAAACTCCATCTTTTCAAAATTGGAGAGTTCCAATTCGAGGTGGCTGCATAAATCGGGACCCCAACCCAGAATACGGTTCAAAAGAGCGGAAGGCACCAAGGCAACGGGCCTTCCTAATTCACTTTGCATCGGCATTTCAAAAAGGCCCACCACTCGAAGGGAGCGCATCCTCACCGGTTCCTGCATGAAATAAACGGATAATTTGTCCCCGACCTCCAGGTTAAGATCTGCCGCGATGTCCTTGGGGAGTAAAATTTCCAGGGCGTTGGGCTTGGGCCATTGTGGGATTTGACCTTGGACCAGGGTCCCCGCGGGAAAGGGCAGGGGTACCGAGTCCATGCCTTTGAGTAGGAGGCCTTCCATGCCGGCCGAGGTTTGAGCCAGGGCGGGAACCAGAATGACGGGGGAAACACGCAAGACTTCGGGTTCTTGTTCGATTCTGCGACGCAGGTCTTGGTCCAGGCTAAGGGGTTCTCTGAACGCCTGCTCGGTGGATTTAAGGTTACGAACTTGGAGATGGCCCCAAAACCGGCCCATACGCTGAGGGATTTCCCATTGAAAACCGTTGACCACGGCATGACCCAACAAGTAGAGGCAGATTCCGGCGGCTGTACTAAGCACAGCCATGCGTTGCACGGTTCTGGTATGCTGCCCAGCGCGTGAACCGCTGAGGGTACGGCTCAAGAGTTTTCGTAAATCCGGGGACCAGGCCATAGCTTTGTCAAAAGTATGCGATTCCGACTCCAATTAAGGCGAATGATGTTGGTTATGCTAGGACTGTCCTTTTTCTGGTTGGTTTGGGGTAACGACGGATATGCGGCCGATAGCACTCTGACCAAGGGGGGATATCCTTCGGTCGCCAATCGATGGCCGGAATGGAAAAGCCTTGTTGATGGGAAGCGCGTCGGGTTGGTCTTGCACCAAAGTTCGACGGTCCGGGGTCGTCTTTTGGCTGATGTTATGATGGAGGATGGAATCAAGGTGCAAGCCTTGTTTGTGCCCGAGCATGGTCTGCGCGGGGAGGCCGATGCCGGTGCCAAGGTGGCTGACACCTTGGATCCAACAACCTCTCGGCCTGTTTACTCGTTGTACGGACAGCGCAAAGCGCCGACCCCTCAGCAACTTCAGGAATTGGATTTGTTGATTTTTGATTTGCAAGATGTTGGAGTTCGCTTTTACACTTATTTAAGCACATTGCATTATGTTATGCAAGCTTGTGCCTTGTCGGGGACGCCTTTGTTGGTTTTGGATCGCCCCAATGTCAACGATTACACCGTGGATGGTCCCGTTTTGGATACGGCGTATCGTTCCTTTGTTGGTTTGCATCCCATACCGGTTCTGCATGGGATGACCTTGGGGGAATTGGCCCTTATGATCAAAGGTGAAGGATGGATTGACTCAGCCCATGCCTTGCGTTTAACGGTCCTACCCATGGTCGGTTACCGGAAGGGTCTGCGTTTGCAGCCGGAGCGACCCCCGTCGCCGAATCTCCGCGATTCGGTCGCCTTGGCTTGGTATCCGACCCTTTGTTTCTTTGAGGCTTGTCCTGTTTCGGTTGGACGTGGCACGGCGCAGCCTTTTGGCTTGGTTGGTAGCCCTTGGTACCGTTACGGGGATACTTGTTTTGTGCCCCGACCTTTGAAAGGCCGGGCGATCAACCCCGTTTTGAACGGCCGCATCTGCTGTGGCTTTCGTCTGGACCAATGGCCCCAGGGACCTCCTTATGGGCCTGGGCTGCACCTGCCTTTGTTAAAAGAATTTTGGCAGGCCTTTCAACAAGCCTACCGAGATTCTTCTTTTGCGAAATCAATGCAAGTTGAATCCAAATCCAAACCTAGGTCTCGGAGGATATCCGCTGCCGAAGTTTTTTTTCAACCTTTTTTTGATAAACTAGCGGGGGGACCCGATTTGCGAATACAATTGCAAAGACAAAAATCTGAACGCAAGATTCGGCGCACTTGGCAACCTGCCTTGGAGCGTTTTGATGCCCAACGCCGGCCTTATCTACTCTATCCCAATCCCATGAACGCCCCAAATTCTTTGATGCCATGAAATATGTTTTTTATGGGACACCTGAATTTGCGGCAATCTCTCTGCGGATATTGTTGGAACATGGTTGCAGACCCTTGGCGGTGGTAACCTCCCCGGACCGGGCCGCGGGAAGGGGTCTACGGACCTTGGATACCCCCGTTAAAACCGTGGCTTTGGAACATGGAATCCCTGTTTGGCAGCCGGATAGCCTTGTCGATCCTGATTTTCTGCGAGACCTAAAGGAATTGAACGCTGATTTTCAGCTGGTTGTTGCTTTTAGGAAGCTTCCACCGGAGGTGTGGGACGGGTTTTGTTACGGAACTTGGAATTTGCATGCGTCATTGTTGCCGGATTTGCGAGGAGCAGCCCCCATTCATTGGGCCCTTCGCTGGGGCTATACCCATACGGGGTTGACGGTTTTTCGAATCAACAATCGTATCGATACCGGGGATATGCTTTGTCAAGAGAGCCTGGATATACCTCAAAAATGGAATGCAGGAGATTTGCACGATGCAATGGCCGAAGCAGGTGGTCACCTTTTGGTAAAGGCGGCTGGTCGTATCGCCGCCGGGGATTTGGTAACCGTGGCCCAGCCCTCGGGATTACCGCTTCGATTGGCCCCCAAAATATCCAAAGAAGATTCGGTTCTGGACTGGACTCGTTCCTCGGAGGATTTGTTTCATTTTATTCGAGCCTTTGCCCCGACCCCCGGTGCAAGGACGGTTTTGGGACAGCGACAATGGATCTTGCTCGAAACAGCTCGGACCAGCCCCGAGGTCGTTGAACCTCTGCGGGCGATGGAGCAGATACAACCTGGAACTTTGAAGGTCCAGGGAGGGCGATGCTGGGTGCGCGGAGGCGATGGCTGGCTTGAACTATTGACCATCAAGCCCCAGAATGGCAAGGCTATGACCATGGAAGCCTTTATGAGGGGACAACCGCCTTTGGACGGCCTCCTGCTGGGCTAAGAACCCAGGATGCCGCGGTTGGCCTCATCCACCCAATCATCTTCGGGTTGACGTGGAAGCTCCAAACCGTTCCAATGCGAAACCCTTTGGACTCCGCGGATGGAATTGGTGAGCCAAATCGAAGTACAATCGTTGAGGTCCGCCGGGGGTGCTTGTACAATCTCCACTTGTTGGCCCCGATTCGACAGAAATTCCATCAAATAGTTCGCGCAGATCCCGGGTAGGCAACCGCTCCTCAAATCCGGTGTATAACAACGGCCTTGTTTCCAATAAAAAAGGTTGGAACGGCTGCTTTCGATGAGCCCTCCGTTGGGTGCTCGAAGGAGAGCATCGTCCCAACCATTCTTGAGGGCGAATAGTTCAGCCAGAATGTAGGGGAGAGCGGACATGCTTTTGATGTCCGGAAGAACGGGGGGGCATTTGACGATATCGGAGGGGCCAAGTCGCAAAACACCCTCGGATTTCAAAAAGGGGCAACCCTCCAAAACATCCAATTCGAAACACCAATCATTGGTTGAACCCCCGGGTTGATACCCTTTTCCTTGTTGCCTCCAAATCGAGGTCCGAATGCGAGCGAAGTCGGGTTTCCCATGGTTCATCCATGCCTCCAAAACGAGTCTTTCCCAATCCTCTTGGTGGTTCCATGGAAGTTCCAAATCCATGACCTCGGAGGCATATACCAACCGATTTAAGTGCTCACGTGCCCAGATGGGGCGACCTTTGAACAGCAAGGCTGTGTCAAAAAAACCATCTCCGTAACGTATTCCGCGATGCAGGTCTGTTAACCGGTGGTTGTCAAGCACCTTCAAAGGTATTAATTTAGGCATTCATTCGATCCCCTTTTGTTATGCATTCCCAGCGAATAACCACCCTTGGACAGTTTATTATTGAGCGTCAGGCTGAATTCCCTTATTCCAAAGGCCAGCTATCCCGGTTGTTACGGGATATTGGTATTGCCGCCAAAATTGTGAACCGTGAAGTAAACAAGGCCGGGCTTGTAAACATTTTGGGCGATACCGGTGAAATGAATATCCAGGGCGAAACGGTCAAAAAATTGGATTTGTTTGCCAACGAGCAATTCAAGGCAGCGCTCAAAGCCGGAGGGGAATGCTGCGTCTTTGCATCCGAAGAGGACGACGACATTACCACCATCGAAGGTGCTGTATCCGCGGATGCGAAATACGCTGTATTAATGGACCCCCTGGACGGCTCCTCGAATATTGATGTCAATGTTTCGGTGGGCACTATTTTTTCGATTTACCGGAGGGTATCTCAGGACGGCCCCGGCCAACTAAGCGATTGCCTCCAAAAAGGCATGCATCAAGTAGCGGCAGGGTATGTGGTTTATGGTTCATCAACCATGTTGGTCTACACAACCGGGCACGGTGTGAATGGATTTACGTTGGATCCCTCCATTGGTGAATTTTGCCTCTCCCATCCCGATATGCGTATTCCCGAACAAGGTAGAATCTATTCGGTCAACGAAGGGAATTACATCCACTTTCCTCAGGGGATCAAACAATACATCAAGTATTGCCAAGCCTACGACGAAACCACCTCGCGCCCTTACAATTCCCGTTACATAGGTTCTATGGTTGCGGATATCCATCGCAACCTCCTCAAAGGCGGGGTCTTTATTTATCCATCAACCGGCAAAGCGCCCAAGGGGAAACTTCGTTTGGGCTATGAATGCAATCCCATGGCCTTTATTGTTGAACAAGCCGGTGGCAAAGCAAGCGATGGCAAAAAACGCATTTTGGAATTGGATTCAATGGACCTTCATCAACGAACGCCAGTGGTTTTGGGTTCCCGGATGATGGTCGAAAAAGTTGAATCCTTCCTTAGGGAGTTTCCTGATCCAGGGTCTTTTTGAGTTCGACCAATCCGGCCCGCAAGCTTAGCAGTCTTTCTTTGAGGCTGAGGGTTTCGGGGACCTTGTGGCCTTTTTCACTGAGATGCGCCAGGGCCCCTTTGATAGTAAACCGCCTTTCTTTGAGGAGATAGCGAATTTGACGCAAGAGTTCTAGGTCTTTTTCGGTGTACATCCGGTTCCCTTTGCGGTTCTTTTTGGGTTGCAGCATCGGGAATTCGGTTTCCCAATACCGCAACAAAGAGGGGTTAAGTCCCAACGAATCGGCGACTTCCCGGATATTGTAATAAAGCTTGAGGGGGGTGTTTTTTTCCTGGTCCATTAGTCCAACGATTGGTTGGCACTCGAGGCCTTGGCAAGGAGCTCCTGGTGCTGCGCGGGGTTTAAGTCATTAAATATAAAGTAGACCGGGTCCAGTTTGCGTCCGTTTTTGTGGACTTCGTAATGGAGGTGCGGCCCGGTGCTTTTTCCCGTATTGCCAAGGCGGGCAATTATTTGGCCTCGCTTGACTTTTTGGCCTGGGCGTACATCAAAGCGTGAAAGGTGTGCGTAGAGCGTCTGGTACCCGTAACCATGGTCGATTAGCAGGTAATTTCCGTAACCCCGGTCCATGCGGACCAATTCTTTGACGGTTCCGTTGCCGGTGGCATAAACAGGACTGTGCATTGGGGCCGTGAAATCAAGGCCCTCATGGAATTTTACGGTTTTGTAGATGGGATCCATGCGGTATCCATAGCCCGAAACGGGTTCGCCTCGGCGACGCCCGCTCATGGCCATGGGTTGTATGGCCGGCATGGCTTCCAAAAGGCGGTTTTTTTGACGGATGAGGGTGCCTAATTCTCGGTAGGACTGGGATTGTTCCAGCAAGGTTCGGCTAAGTTTTTCGGTTTTGAGCGCGGTCGTGGCCATAAGGGCACCGTACTGATAGGTTGCGAGGTAGGAATAGGCGTTGATATCAGACTTTTGGGGAGCCGAGTTTGAACCAAGGGGTTCGGCCTCAAAAATGACCCGGTAAATGTTCCGATCCCTTTGTTCTAATTCTGCAAGGGCGTTTCTCATAAGGTCCAGACGTCGATCCAGGGCTTGGTACCGCCATTCCATTTCAGCCAATTCCTCCTTGAGTTGTTTCTCTTTGGGCGAGTCCAAAAAGGTATAGGCCAAGGAGATAACCAAGACCGAGGAGACCACGGCGGCCGAAAAGTAGCCCAAGAGCACAAGCAGTTTCTTGTGCCAAGGCTGACGAACCTGTTCAAAGACGAGTTTGACAGGATTGAATTCGTAACGCAGACGGGCCATTTGCCCAAAATTAAGTAATTTCGAGCCTTAACACGAACAGAGCATAGCGTATGAAGGCCGAAGAAGTCAGACAAGTTTTTTTGGATTTTTTTGCATCCAAAGGGCATCATATTGCCCAGCCATCGTCTTTGCTGGTGCAGGGCGACCCGACGCTCTTGTTCACCAATGCGGGGATGAATCCATTCAAAGATTTGTTTTTGGGGAACCGAACCCCTGATTTTCGCCGGGTGGCCGATACCCAACCTTGTTTGCGTGTATCCGGTAAGCATAACGACCTGGAGGATGTAGGCAAGGATACCTACCATCATACGCTTTTTGAAATGCTGGGCAATTGGTCCTTTGGGGATTATTTCAAGGAAGAGGCGATTGCATGGGCTTGGGAACTTTTGACCGGCCCCTATGGTTTGTCCAAAGACAGGCTCTATGTAACTTATTTTGAGGGGGATGCTTCCGATGGTTTGAAGGCGGATTCGGAGGCCAGGGACTTTTGGAAACAATGGATTTCGGAGGATCGAATTTTGCCTGGTAACAAAAAGGATAATTTTTGGGAAATGGGGGATACGGGTCCTTGCGGTCCCTGTTCCGAAATTCATATGGACTTGCGCAGCGATGAGGAGCGCAAGGCTATGGATGCCAGGGAATTGGTCAATCGGGATCACCCCCAAGTCATCGAGCTTTGGAACCTGGTTTTTATGGAATTCCAGCGCCTGGCCGATGGTCGACTGCAGGCATTGCCAGCACGTCACGTGGATACGGGCATGGGATTCGAACGATTGTGTCGGGCCGTAGCCGGTGCCTCCAGCAATTACGATACCGACGTTTTTGTTCCCATCCTCCGTCAAATCGAGGCCTGTTCAGGTCATCGCTACGGGGCGGGCCATGAATCGGTGGATATCGCTATGAGGGTGGTGGCCGACCATATGCGGGCGGTCTGCCTCGTAATCGCGGATGGTCAATTGCCATCCAATGCCAAGGCGGGTTATGTATGTCGTCGAATTCTTCGTCGTGCAATTCGATACGGTTACACGTATTTGGGTTTCGAAGAACCGACGCTTTATCGTTTGGTTGACACGGTGGTTGCCGGTTTAGGAGGCGTTTTACCCCAATTGGTCCGCGAAAAAACGCTGATTATTCAGACCTTTCAGGCCGAGGAAACCAACTTTTTGCGCACCTTGGCCAAAGGGCTGCAGCGTATGGATCATTGGATGATGGCCCAAAGCCCCCAGGCATCTTCCAGCCAGGCGGTCCAAATGGACGGGGAGACTGCCTTCGAGTTGTTTGATACCTATGGATTCCCTCCGGATCTCATCGCTTTGGTCCTGACCGAGAAAGGTTTTGGTATGGACCAAGCCGGCTTTGAGAAAGCCATGCAAGTGCAGCGGGAACGTTCCCGTTCCGCCACCCGCCTGGTGACCGGGGATTGGGAGTGGATGGAATGGACCAAAGGGGATACCACCCTTGAATCAACGTTTGTGGGGTACGATCAAACCGAAAGCACCAGTCGTCTGCTTCGTCAACGGATGGTCCGCAGTGGTGATTCGGAACAAGCCCATGTGGTGCTGGAGATGACTCCTTTCTATGCCGAATCCGGTGGTCAGGTAGGGGATACGGGTCAACTGGTAGGTGAGGATGGAGAAATTTTGGAGGTATTGGATGTCTTCAAAGAAAACCATGTTTGGATTCATCGGGTGAATCAATTACCCGCTAATCCCGAACAAAACTTCAGGGCGGAGGTGAACGCCCAGCGTAGGCAAAACATTAGTGCCCATCACAGTGCGACGCATTTGTTGCACACCGCTTTACGCAAGCACCTCGGAAACCATGTTCAGCAAAAGGGTTCCTTGGTTTCACCGCATCAATTGCGTTTTGACTTTGCGCATACAGGTCGTGTTACAGAACAACAGATCCACGCCATCGTCGAGGAGGTTAATGACGCCGTACGCCAAGCCATGCCCTTGGTAGAATCACGTAATGTGCCGATCAGCGAGGCGATGGAGCAAGGTGCGACCGCCCTTTTTGGTGAGAAATACGGGGATTCGGTTCGGGTTGTATCGTTTGGCGGAACGTATTCCATGGAACTATGCGGTGGAACCCATGTGGACCATACCGGTCGCATTGGTTTCTTTCGGGTGGTTTCTGAAAGCGCCGTGGCTTCGGGAATCCGACGGATGGAGGCCGTATGCGGAACCCATGCCGAGGCTTGGGTGGAGGAGCGTTTGCAATTGCTTGAACAGGTCAAAGGCCTTTTCAAAAATCCGGTAGACCTTTTGGCTCAAGCAGGGAAAAGCCTAGAGGAATTGGGGCAATTGCGCAAAAAAATCGAAGAACTGGACCAAAAACATGCCGATTCTTTGGTCGAAGAGGCCTTGAAGGGTTTTGAAAAGCATCTTGGGGGCCATTCCGTTTTGGTCAAAGTTTGCGATGTTCGCAAACCCGATACGCTCAAGGCCATGGCAACCAAACTTCGAAGTCACGATCCGCAGGCCTTGGTGTTGTTGGGAGCCCTGGTGGAGGGCCGTTTTTACGCCTGCCTCGCATTGGGTGAAACCGCATCCAAGACCAAGAATGCGGGTCAAATTCTACGAAGCCTTTTGGGAGCGATGGGGGGACAGGGCGGAGGGCAGGCCCACCTGGCCATGGGGAGTGCGGATCTGCCTTCGGGTTCAGTTCCAATGAACGCTGAATCCCTTCGATTGGCTTTGGACCAAGCCCTGCTTTCGTTGATTTAGAATTATAATTCAGGATGATGACCGATGTTTTAACAATGTATGAATTGGTGGTGGGCTTGGAGGTCCATGTTCAGCTTCGGACCCAATCGAAAGCTTTTTGTGGGGATAGCACCGATTTTGGAGCCATGCCCAATACCCTCTTATCGCCTATTTCCATGGGTCACCCCGGCACCTTGCCTCGTTTTAACGGTCAAGTTTTGGAATACGGCGTCTTGTTGGGTTTGGCTATGAATTGCCAAATTCGAGAGTACAATGAATTTGCCCGCAAAAACTATTTTTATGCGGACTTGCCCAAAGGTTACCAAATCACACAGCACCTGACCCCCTTGGCCTACGGTGGGTACTTGGATCTTGAAATCGAAGTAGGGAAGCACCGCCGGGTAGGAATTACTCGGATTCATATGGAAGAGGATGCGGGCAAGAGCATTCATGATCAGGATCCGCTCGACACCTTGGTGGATTTGAATCGTTGCGGGGTTCCTTTGTTAGAAATTGTTTCGGAACCCGATCTGCGCACAGCCCGAGAAGCTTATCTGTACTTGCAAGAAATTCGTCGATTGGTTCGCTATTTGGAAATCTGTGACGGAAATATGGAGGAGGGCTCCCTTCGATGCGATGCAAATATTTCGGTACGTCCCAAGGGTTCGTTGGAATTTGGGGTTAAAGTCGAAGTCAAGAACATGAACTCCATGCGTCATGTCCAAAAAGCCATCGAATACGAATATTTGCGCCAATGCGAGGCTCTCCAAAACGGGGAACGCATCGTTTCCGAGACCCGATCCTTCGATCCCCAGGCCCAAACCACCTATTCGCTTCGTTCCAAAGAAGCGGCCAACGATTATCGGTATTTCCCTGAGCCAGATTTGCCACCGATTTTGGTGACTCCAACGGTTGTTGAAGGAATCAAAGCCAAAATGCCCCCGTTACCGGCCGCTTTGATGGCCCAATTCACCCAAGAGCTAGGACTCAGTGCGTACGATGCCGGTGTACTATGCGATCAAAAAGAACTGGCCTTGTGGTTTCTTTCGCTGATTTCGGGGACGCCACACACCAAACAAGCGGCCAATTGGACGATGGGACCGGTCAAAACCTGGTTGAATGCCCAGGCCTTACCGGTTTCGGCCTTGCCGATTTCGACAGCCTCCCTCGCTCTTTTGATCAACGCGGTTCAGGAAGGCCAACTCAGCCATCACCAAGCGGTGCAGCAGGTGTGGCCTGCGTGGATTGAAGAACCCGCACGTAGCTTGCAGGATCTTATGCAGGGATTGGGTTTGGTAGGTGGGCCCGGGGACGATGACCTACCTGCCTTGATCCAAGAAGTTTTGGCCTCCATGCCTGCCAAAGTACAGGAATACCGCGACGGCAAAAAAGGCCTCTTAGCATTGTTTATGGGAGAAATAATGAAAAGGACCGGGGGTAGAGCCCAACCTTCAAGGGCGTCTGCCTTGCTCAAAGAAGCGTTAAATTAACTTAGGCTTAACAAGACGCTCATGCCTTGTTCCCTTTCTTCGTACCGTTCTTAAAATCGATTCGTATGTCACCGTCCGGTTCCTTTAAACCAACCAAAATCCTGGTGGTGGATGATGAACCCGATATTCTGGAAATCGTTTCCTACAATTTAATCAAAGAAGGCTACCTCGTCAAAACAGCCGAAAACGGTCAGGATGCCCTGAAGGTAGCCAGGGAATTCGTTCCCGATTTGGTTTTGTTGGATGTGATGATGCCCAAAATGGACGGCATGGAAACCTGCAAGCAGCTTCGGATGATACCTGCTTTGAAATCATGTTTTGTGCTTTTTCTCACGGCCCGTGATGAGGAGTTTGTGGAAGTTCTCTCTTTTCAGGCCGGCGCAGATGATTTTTTGACCAAGCCCATCAAGCCTCGGGCATTGCTTAGCCGAATTGAGGCCATTCTTCGTCGTTCACAAGTCGATTCAACCCACGAGGTTCATCGTCGTCTTCAGGTAGGGGATTTGGTCATCGATCGTGAATCCTATCAGGTCACCCAAGCCGGTAAAGTAATTCCCCTGGCCCGCAAGGAATTTGAATTGCTGTTTCTCTTGGCATCCAAGCCGGGCAAAGTCTTTACCAGGGATCAAATTTTGGAACAAATCTGGGGATCCGATGTGGTGGTCATCAACCGCACCATCGATGTTCATATTCGTAAACTTCGTGAAAAGCTCGGAGATGCCTACCTTAGTACGATTAAGGGTGTAGGCTATAAATTCGAGCTTCTTTGATGAACCTAACTCCAAGTCAATTGGCGGGTATGGTATCCGCCGCCGTTTTTGTCTTTGTTGCTTTGGCGGCTTGGGGCTTGGGTCTTGGTTGGTTTGAGGCCTTTGCTTTGGGCTTCGTTGGAAGTCTAAGCGGTTTCCTTTCCTCGAAGTATCTGGTTAAGACCTTCGTCTCTCATCAAATCCATCATATTCTCCAAACTATCAAGCAAACCAAAGCGACCTTGGCCAACGACCAATCGACGGGGCTGCTTTCGGATCCTTTGGGTCGGGTTGACGAAGCCGTTACCCGTTGGAGCAAGGAACAGAACCTGAAGCGGGAAGAACAAGAACGCCTGGAACGCTATCGCAAGGAGTTTTTAGGGAATGTATCGCACGAACTAAAGACTCCGATTTTTAATATTCAAGGCTATATCCATACGCTCTTGGATGGGGCCAAGGATGATCCCGCCACCAACCTAGCCTTCCTTCAGAAGGCAGCTCGTTCGGCGGATCGCATGGAGGCCTTGGTCAAAGATTTGTTAACCATCAGCGAATTGGAATCGGGCTCGGTCCGCATGGAATGGGAAGATTTTGACTTGCATGAATTGCTGCAAGATGTTCTTGATTCGGTTGATCACAAAGCAAGGGGACGCGGAATCCAAATTGAAATCAAGGCTGGATGCGAACCTCCATTTGGAGTCCATGCCGACCGAAAAAAAATTCGTCAGGTTTTGGTCAATTTGCTTTCCAATTCTATTCATTACGGCAACGACCAGGGCCTTACCCAGGTAGGGGTTGTGGACATGGGTCAACAATTTTTGATTGAAATCTCGGATAATGGAATGGGGATTGAACCCGAACATTTGCCGCGGCTATTTGAGCGTTTTTATCGGGTGGACAAAGGCCGGTCCCGTTCCGAAGGCGGTACCGGATTGGGCTTGGCGATTGTTAAGCACATGCTCGAGGTGCATGGGCAGACCATTCATGTGCGTTCCACGGCCGGGATGGGTTCCACCTTTGGGTTTACCCTGAACAAGGCCCATACCTAGGTCGCGAGCTTTAGCTTTGCGCCATGAAGAGACCATCCTTTGAGGATATGGTTTTGTGGCAGGAAGGGGATCTGTTGGCGGTGAACAAACCGCCTTTGATCGCCACACTGGACGAAAGGACCCCCGGCAACTCCAGTCTATTGCGGTTGGCTCGGGCCTGGAATCCCGCCTTGACCCCTTGTCACCGTTTGGATAAAGAGACTTCAGGGGTCATGCTCTTCGCGGGTTCTGATGAGGCGTATCGGTCGGTGGCCATGGCCTTTGAAAAGCGACAGGTGAACAAGGTGTACCATGCCCTGGTGGGTGGTATTCATCGATTTGATAACCAAGCGATTGACTTGCCACTTGGGCAAGGCCGGGATGGCAGCGTCCGGGTTGATTTCCGCAACGGCAAATCAGCCTTGACCTACGTGAACAGTTTGGCTTATTTCCGTCATTTTACCCTTTTGGAATGCAGACCGGTTACCGGTCGTACCCACCAGATCCGGGTTCATCTTGCTTCTCAAAACTGCCTCATCGTCGCTGACCAGGTCTACGGAGGGGAATTTCCTTTGCTTTCGGCGATCAAAGGCCGCAAATACCGAATGTCCAAGAATCAGGAATTGGAGACCCCGATGATGCGGCGTTTGGCATTGCATGCCCATGCCGTTAGCATCGATAGCCCGGAACTGCAAGTTCCCGTTATTGAGGCGCCTTATTCCCGAGACTTCGAGGTCTTGTTGCGGTTGTTGGGCAAATACGATTCTTGAAGAGGCTCTGAAGGGACCCTTTTATTTTCGGTTCGGGCTGGATTCGGTTCGGGATTGGCGAAGGAGTCGAAGCCGAGCTTCGGCCTGTAGAAGTTGGGCTTTGAGGCCTTGAATCTTTTTTTCGACCTCGCTCTTCATGAGATCGGCGTTTTTGGATCGACCAAAAAAACCGAGGTTGTTTTCCAACAAGTCGATTTCTTTCCGTAGGTCGTTGACCTTGTATTGAACCTGGGTCTGTTCGCGACTGATATCCTTATCCCCCCCGGGGTTTTGGATCATTTTTTCGATGCGATTTTGGTATTGGGCATCGCGTTGTGCATCCCGGTCCACTTTGAGCCGATCAAACCAGGCATTGGTGAGGGACCGAAACTGCTGTTGCAATCCTTCTTTCCGATTCATGGGTACAAAACCGATTTCTCCCCACGTTTTCTGAATTTGCATGAGGTAAGCCAGGTCATCGGAGGGGTTTCCGCTGCTTTGGTAGGCCGAGAGTTCGGCAACCAAGGCTTCTTTCTTTTGAAGATTTTCGCTTTGCTTGGATTTTTCTTCAGAAAAAAATTCGTTTTTGCGGGTAAAGAAGGCATCACAGGCCAGACGGAAACGATTCCAATACTTGTCGGATAGTTTTCGGGGCAGGGCAGGGGCTTCTTTCCAGGATTTTTGAAGGTTTACCAAGGCCTGGGTTCCTGCTTTCCAATCTTCGGAGTTTTGCCAAGATTCGGCTTCTTTGCACCAGATTTCTCGTTGCTGAACAACGCTTTGCATTTCGGCTTTGACCGATTTAAAATGCTGAAGGCGAGCGGAATAAAAGATATCCAACCCGGTTTTGAAACGTTTCCAGATGGTCTCCTGCTTGTCTTTGGTAACCGGTCCTGTATTTCGCCAGTCTTGTTGAAGGAGTTCGATGGTTTGAGTTAAGTTGTTCCAATTCGGTTTGGAATCCCCCAACGTTTGAACAAGGATTTCGAGGTTCTCGCAGAGTTTGGTTTTGGCTTCCAGGTTTTGGGTGCGGATTTGGTCCAATTCTTCAAACTTGCCCCGGCGACTTTGAAAAATCCGATCCGAAACATTTTTGAACCGGTTCCAAAGGTCCTCGGATTGGTGTCGGGGCACGGGTCCCACGGATTTCCATTGTTCGTGCAAAAGCGAAAGCTTAACACCGGCTTGAAGCACATCGGTTTCAAGCAACAACTTTTCGGCTTGTTCGCAGAGGTTGGTCTTGATTTCAAAGTTTCTGGACAAGTCCAGTTCCTTGAGCTCACGATTGATTCTCAGGTTGTTATAAAATTGATCGTGAAGCCAATGGTAGCGATTCCACAATTCCTGTCGTTGATCGGCTGGCACCGGTCCACATTCCTTCCAACGGTTTTGGAGGTCTTTGAGTTGGTCGTTCAGGCCCGCTTTGCCTTGTTCTTCTTGTTCTACAATTTGTTGCAATTCATCCAACATGGCTTTTTTGAGAAGCAAGTTGGCCTGCATGATGGCCTCTTTCTCTTGTTTTTCTTGTTGACGTCGGGTTTGGTAGCGCTGCCACAAATCCTGATACAACAAAAACAGCGGTGAATGGGCCACAGGCGTCGTCTCGTTATCGCCTTCCAGGTTTTCGAGCTCCTGCTGGGCTTTGAGCTTTTGGAACCAATGGTCGATTTGGGCTTTGATTAAACGAATCTTGGGGTGCTCGCCCTCAAGGCTTGGTTTTTTGACGGAATCACCCAAATGGGTTAATAGACCTTCGAGGTCCATGGCGTGGTATTCCGGCAAGGCTTCTTCCTCGCGGGGCAAAAGAAGCTCGTCCTCCTCGTCGCCCAAGGCCTCGGTGGTCTCTTGCGGGGGTGTGGGCAAGGTGGTCTCTTGCGGGGGTGTGGGCAAGGTGGTCTCTTGCGGGATTTCCGGCGTTGTCAATTCGCCCGAGTTTTCGGGTTGCTGAATTTCAGGTTCCAATTCGTTCATCCTGGCCTGTTTGTACTTTAGGGACTGCAAAATAAGGACCGGCAGGCCTCAAATTTCTTAGCCCTCGGATCAACCAAAAAGGAATGAACCAAAATCAATACCTTCTCGTGGAATGCCCCCGCGATGCCATGCAGGGACTCCGGCATTGGGTGCCTACAGAGGTCAAAATCAGCTATTTGCAACTATTGATGGGGGTGGGTTTTGATGTCCTGGACGCGGGGTCCATGGTGTCACCTACCGCCGTTCCTCAGATGAAAGACAGCGCGGAGGTCCTAAGTGCCTTGGATCGAAGCGCCTCCAAAACCCGCATTTCGGTGGTGGTAGCCAACGATACGGGGCTTCAACAGGCCTTGGACCACGAGGCGGTATCGGTGGTGGGCTATCCTTTTTCGGTGAGCGAAACCTTCCAAAAGCGCAATACCCGTAGGACCTGTGAAGAGGCCTATGGCATGATCCAGCCTTGGGCTGAGGCGGTGAACAGGTCTGGACGTGAATTGTGGGTTTACCTGTCCATGGGTTTTGGGAATCCTTACGGGGACGCTTATTCCGAGGAGCTGGTTTTGGATTGGATTCAACGTTTGGTCAACGTCGGCATTCGTAATTTTTCGCTGAGTGATACTGTGGGCCTGGCCTTGCCGGCCGAGATTGAATCCCTTCATTCCCGTGTTCTCCAGGCTTTTCCAGCCCTCCAACTCAGCCTACACCTTCATGCCCATCCTTCCAAAGTCGAGACCAAAATTCATGCGGCCTTGGACAGCGGTTGCCGTCGCCTGGAGGGTGCTTTGCTGGGGTACGGTGGTTGTCCCTTTGCCGAAGATGAATTGGTGGGTAATGTGCCCACCGAATGGTGGATACGGGCTTTAACCCAAAGGGGCATCCCAACCGTAATTAACGCCGAATCCCTACACCAAGCCCAATGGGCGGCTTCGGATTTGTTTTCACGGTACCGGTAGCTTGGCTGTATTTGCCTAGACTCAGAGCATCAACTGCACCAGGCGATGCCAATCGGATTCTTGCATCTCAAAATAGTTCCCGGTAGCCTTGTGCCGTACAAGGTCAGCGACCAGCGGTTGGCTTTCTTGAGGAGCAATACCCATTTGACCTAGGCGGGTTGGGGTCCCAATTTGCTCAAAAAAATCTTCGAGCATACCCACAAAAGGGGTATCCGGGTATCCGACCACGGCTGGGGCATTTTGGACGTTGGGGTCGGGATGCGTAGCCCGCCATCCGCTACAGGCATCCTCCAGGGCTTCGAGCTTGGCCCGAATTCGGGGGGCAAAATGCTTGATCCATGCCGGATAAACCACCGATAACCCTGCACCGTGCGCCACATCGTAGCGTGCACTCAGAACATGTTCCACCGCGTGGACTCCAAAGTCACCCCGCTTTTTGCCAGCAATCAGGGTCCCGTTGAGGGCGACGGTGGAGAGCCACAAAACCTGGCTTCGGGCTTCGATGTCCTGCCCATTGTAAACGGCCCTAGCGCCGTAAATCATGGCTTGGCGAAGGACTTGCAGGGCGAAGGCATCGGATAGGGGGGACTCGTCCGGTGAAAAATACTGTTCCAAGGCATGGGCCATTAAATCAGCTACTCCGTAAGCGGTGTAATCGCGGGGAACGGACCGGGTCAACAAGGGATCTAAATAGGAAATTTTCGGGAACAAGAGTTCGTTGCCCCAGCCTCGTTTCTGGCCGGTGGCGTTGTTCTGTAGCACGGTGGCTCGGTTCATTTCGGTACCCGTTGCGGCCAGGGTGAGGACCACAAACAGGGGCAGAGCACGGGTGGGCTTTGGGGCTCCACCGGCATAAAAATCCCAAACGGAATGGTCGGTATAATAGCCAGCGGCTACGGCTTTGGCGGTATCGATCACCGAACCGCCTCCCACGGCCAGCAGGGCATGGGCTCCCATGCTCTTGGCCTGGGCAACGGCGCGATCGGCATCTTCGTAAACGGGGTTGGACCGTATTCCCTCAAAAACCTGGGCCTCAAGACCCATTCCTTGCAATTGTTCCAAAAGGCGGTCCAGCAAACCGCTGCGCCGAACCGAGCCTTTGCCCACGAGCACCAAGACCTTGGAGATGCCGTGTTCGATCAGGTCAGCGGCCAGGTTATCGGTAACGCCTTCACCGAATTTGAGACGAACCGGGTTGTAAACGACAAAACTTTCCATAGCAAGAGGTGTTAATTTGCACAAAGAACGCGGAGCCGTGACCGTATAGGGTGCAGGTGTTCCCGCTTTTTTAAAATGACAAACCCCTCCGTCCGGTCCTGGCCCCTGCCCAAAATTATCTTGTTTTTGGTTTTAGGATTTGTTTTTTTGACCCATGCCTTGTTGGCCGAGTTCATCGGGGTTAAAATTTTTTCGCTAAACGATTTATTAGGTTGGAGGAAGGATGGTTTTTTTGGAGATTTTAACTTGACAGCAGGGGTTTTGTTGTGGCCGGTGGTCTTTGTGATGACGGACCTGATCAATGAATACTTTGGGCGCAAAGTGGTGCTTCTATTTAGCTCTTTCGCAGCTGTTTGCATTAGTTATTCTTTTGTTATGCTTTATGGCAGTCTGCTCTTGCCACCGGCGGATTTTTGGCGGACTTCGGCTTTATCGAGGGGTGTGCCTGATTTTCAGATTGCATTCCAAGCCGTTTTTGGACAAGGGCTTTGGATTATTTTGGGTTCGGTCACCGCTTTTTTGGTGGGGCAGTTGGTGGATGTGTGGGTGTTTCAACGAATCAAAAAAGCTACCGGTGAGGGCCGTCTTTGGCTGCGTGCCACCGGGTCCACCATGGTTTCCCAGGCCATCGATTCATTTTTGGTTCTTTACATTGCCTTCTATTGGGGAGCCGACTGGCCTTTGGACCGGGTTATGTCGGTTGCCTTGTTAAATTATTTGTTTAAATGGTTTGCTGCCTTGACGATGACACCGTTGATTTACGGGGTTCACCACCGAATTGAGGCCTATCTTGGACCTGATTTGGCCCAAAGCATGCGGGCTTCCGCCCATCGTTCGGAATAAGCCTGACAAAAGGTAAATTTGCGTCCATGAGCCTTTGGGTTCACCAAAAACCTGCTATGCAACCATCCCCATCCCGTTGGACCTCCTTATTCGCCAAATGGCCCGCTGTTGCCCTCGTGCTGATCGTGGTCTTATTTAGAATTTTACCCCATCCTGTCAACTTTGCGCCGACCCTGGCCCTGGCTTGGAACCTGCATCGTTGGTCTTCGGTTTCGTCCAAATTCACTTTGGGCATGGTGTTGTTTGTGACTTGTTTAGGGGGCGACTGGGCTGTTAATAGTCTGCTTTATGGCATGGACTATGGCCAAAACTTGAACTATCTGGCTCAGCCTGGTGTTTGGGTCCTGTACTTGACTTACGGATTACTTTTTCTGTTGGGGCCTCTGGCCAGCCGCCCTGGATTGTCAGGAACCCTGGTTCGGGTGCCTTTGGCTTCGTTGCTCTTCTTTGTAGTTTCCAACTCCACCGTCTGGATGTGGGGCGGATTGTATCCAACCAATCTTGGGGGCTGGGTTACGGCTTTGGTGGCCGGATTACCCTTTTTGCCCATGGCTTTGACCGGCGATGTGTTGTACACGGTTTTGTTCCGCCGACTGAGTCCGGTTCCTACGAAGCAGGCAGTCGAAACCCTGCCGGTTGCATCGCAGGATATCTAAGAGGTCAAATCCTCTGCTAGAGCTCATGGTATGGAGCTCAAGGAATCGGTGATCTAGGATGAGAGCTCTGGGTCTTAGTGCGCAACGCGCTTGGCCAGCAGGCGCTGATCCAGTTTGTTCAGAAACTCCTCGGTGTAGAGGTAATGTTCCCCGTGCCGGACCTTGTTGCCGTGGATGCAGACTGCCAGGTCCTTGGTCATTTCACCGGCTTCAACGGCTTCGATGCAAACCGATTCCAATTGTTGGCAAAAAATCGCAAGTTCCTGATTACCATCAATTTTGGACCTGAACTCTAAACCTCTGGTCCAAGCAAAAATGGAGGCGATGGGGTTGGTGGAGGTGGGTCGACCCTGCTGGTGTTCCCTGTAATGCCGGGTGACCGTTCCGTGGGCGGCTTCGGCTTCCATGGTAAGTCCGTCCGGTGTGATCAAGGTGGAGGTCATCAAACCGAGGGATCCAAAACCCTGGGCCACCGTATCGGATTGAACATCCCCGTCGTAATTCTTGCAGGCCCAAACAAATTCGCCGTGCCACTTAAGGGCTGAGGCGACCATGTCGTCGATAAGTCGATGTTCGTAAACAGTGCCCTGGGCATCCATTTGTGCTTTGAACTCCGACTGATAAATTTCTTCGAAGATGTCCTTGAATCGACCGTCGTATTGTTTGAGGATGGTGTTTTTGGTGGAGAGGTAAAGGGGCCACCCTTTGAGCAAGGCCTGGTTAAAACAAGCCCTGGCAAATCCTCGGATGGATTCGTCGGTGTTGTACATGGCCAGGGCCACGCCATCGCCTTGGTATTGATAAACTTCCCACTCTTTGACCGTGCCGTCGTTGCCTTCAAAGCGCATGGTTAATTTCCCTTGACCTTTAATTACCACGTCGGTAGCCCGGTATTGATCCCCAAAGGCATGGCGACCTATGCAGATGGGAGCGGTCCAGTTGGGAACCAGCCTAGGTATGTTTTGGATGACAATGGGCTCCCTGAAAACGGTTCCGTCCAAGAGGTTACGAATGGTGCCGTTGGGGGATTTCCACATTTTTTTGAGTCCAAATTCCTGAACCCGGGCTTCGTCCGGGGTGATGGTAGCGCATTTGATGCCAACCCTGTGCTTGAGTATGGCCTTGGCGGCATCCACGGTGATTTGGTCATCGGTGGCGTCCCGGGATTCCATGCCCAAATCGTAGTATTCGATTTTCAAATCCAAATAAGGTAGGATGAGTTTGTTCTTGATTTCGGCCCAGATGACCCGGGTCATTTCGTCACCGTCCAATTCAACAACGGGGTTCGCTACATGGATTTTGTTCATAGGTTCAAAAAATTTTCTTAAGCGTCCAAAAGTAAGGTAGGATAATCAAAGCAAGGGATAAGAAGGATTAGGCGTTGAGAAGGCTTTCGCGGCGTTCGCCGATTTGCTGGCGCCACATGGCGTAATAGAGTCCGCCGGCCTTGACCAATTCATCGTGGGTCCCGGATTCCACCAAATGCCCTTTTTCCATGACATGTATCCGATCGGCATGCATGACGGTGCTCAAGCGGTGGGCTACCAGAATAACCGTGTGATGGCGCTGGGCGGAGAGATCCTGCAGGGTTTGGGTAATGCCTTCTTCGGTGATGGAATCCAGGGCGGAGGTGGCTTCGTCAAAGACCAGGAGGGAGGGGCGACGCAACAAGGCCCGGGCGATGGACAGCCTTTGTTTCTCGCCCCCTGATAGTTTGACGCCACCTTCCCCAATGGGGGTCTCCAGTCCCAGCGGGGCCCGGGCCAGCAGACCTGTGCAAGCGGCCTGCTCCATGGCTTTCAGGCAGGCCGCGTCATCGGCCTCCGGTGCCACAAAACGAAGGTTGTCGCCGATGGTACCCGCAAACAATTGGGTATCCTGGGCCACCAGCCCGGTGGATAAGCGAAGGTCGTTGGGGTTGATTTCGGTAGAGGCTATCCCGTTAATGAGAATACGACCGCTGCGGGGTTGGTATAGCCCCAAGAGGAGTTTGATCAAGGTCGTCTTGCCGCTGCCACTGGGTCCCACGAAGGCATAGGTTTTGCCCTGCTCCAGGTCCAGGCTTAGGTTTTCGACGGCCGGTTGGGAGGCCGAACGGTGTCGGTAGGTCACCTCTTGGAATTGAACGGATTCAACGGTGCCCAACGGTCTTGCGTTCACGGGTTGAGGCTCCGGAGAGCTGGCCATGAGTTCTTCAAATCGTCGCAATGAAATCTCGGTTTCACGGAAAACCTGCAAGACATTGCCCCATTCCTGGAGGGGATTGAAAATGTAGAAGCTGTACATGAACAACGAAAAGAACTGCCCCAAGGAAATTTTGTCTTTGAAGATCAGGTAGAGCATCATCAGTACGATGAGGTTCCGCATCAAATTCACAAAGGTGCCCTGGACGAAACTCAGGCTTCGCATGTATTTGATT
>Ga0214923_10000169_pt1 | contig 99541 bp, 100 predicted proteins | sample LL1510_MetaG_FD_177993 | JGI IMG/M metagenome (GOLD analysis project Ga0214923, IMG submission 177993) | Freshwater microbial communities from Lake Lanier, Atlanta, Georgia, United States - LL-1510 | ecosystem: Environmental > Aquatic > Freshwater > Lake | place: USA: Georgia | collected... | reverse complement strand
AATGTGGCTTGAAGGACTAGATTGCCGATCTCTTTGTTCTCTCTTGTGAAAGAAACCAAAGAGAGGATAGCCCCAGTCTTCGCATCGACTGCCACAAAAGCGCCATAGTCGGGGCGATACTGGGAAAACAACTTTTCCATTTTGTGCTGAGAAAGAAGGTCTAGACTGTAGGTGGGAGCAAGTTTTAGTTTCCTTAAGCCCGTTTGGACTTCAAGCCCCTCAGGAAACAGGTTCTCCTTTAGGCTCGCTTCAATAGCTTTGGCAATCGATGCTTTAGAGATTTCTGACTGTCGGCTCGGAGATTTTGGCAAGATTACCCATTTAAAAAAAATTGCGACGGTAACTGCAAAAAAGCCCAAATAGACAAGAAATCTTTTTTGTGATTTCCCTTCACTCTGCCCCATTGGGATAACTATATTCTCAGATGATGACCCTGGCTAGTAGGAAATCCAAGGGAAACTCTCTAGAACAGCGTATAAATAAACGGAGCCATCGCTGAGCCTTGGGCAAAAATCAAAAGTGACCCCAGAGCCAAGAGAGTCAATAAAATCGGTAACAGCCAAAACTTCTTTCGAACTCTCATGAAGCCCCAAAGATCTTTCATAAATTCGGTCACGGCTATCCTCCTTGCTCAAAATGGATGTTCCATTTGTTCTTGACTAAATACTTGCTCTCTCCATTTTCTGTAGTTTTCCCGATTACTTTTGAGACGACGAAGCCTGTCTCGATGAATTAATCGAAAATAGAATGCAACAGGGACAAAAAGAACAAAGAAACATGTTGTCAAAATAATCGTCGAATTAACCTTTCCGAGAATCCCCCCAATGAACATCCATAATCTGTAGAGCGGAGAAAGAACCGTTGGATAGATCACCGATATGGCCCAAAAAATTCCCAGAACTAGAAAGGGCCAGATAATCCATTCTTGTTTTAATACAAAGCGTGGATACAGACCAAAGATCACCGCTACAGCAGCCCCCATCAGAAAACCATAATCGCGTAACTGCTTGGAATTAACTTCGGTTGTTTTAATCAAGTTCAAACTCCTTCTGCCAAGAAAGATCTTCTGTGGGCTTTGGCTGATCTTTTTTGGCAAGAACAAAATTTTCAACAACAAGATAATCCATTTCTGTTCTCATAAAACACCGATAAGCATCCTCTGTTGAACAGACGATGGGCTCACCCCGAACATTAAAACTTGTATTAACCAAAACTCCACATCCAGTCTTTTTCTTAAAAGCTTTGAGCAGACTATAAAATTTAGGGTTGGTTTCAGCATGAACGGTCTGCACTCGAGCCGAATAATCAACATGAGTAACGGCAGGAATACTGGACCTAGGGACATTTAACTTTTCAATGCCAAATAAAGTTTTCTGATCTTCGGTCATAGGCAACTGATGTTTTTCAGCTACAGGAGCCACAATCAACATGTAGGGACTTGGAATATCCAAATCGAAATATTCTTTCACATCCTCAGCTAATACCGCAGGAGCAAAGGGCCTGAACGATTCACGGTACTTGATTTTCAAGTTCATAACCGATTGCATTTTCTGACTTCTGGGATCTCCAATAATCGAACGACCTCCCAAAGCTCGTGGGCCAAACTCCATTCTTCCCTGACACCAGCCTATGACATTCTCTTGAGCTAATAGATCAGAAAGCCTGTCGTTTAATTGCTGTTCGTTTAATCTTTCGTAGCGGGCTCCTATGCTGTCCAATGCAGCTTGAATTTCCGTCTCCTCAAATGCAGGCCCCAAATAACTTCCTCGCATTTGATCGTTTTCATTAGCTACTCTTCTTTCACTTTTAAAATACTCGTACCAGCCAGACAGCGCTGCTCCAAGGGCACCACCTGCATCGCCAGCTGCGGGTTGAATCCAAATCTTTTTAAAAGGCCCTTCCCTTAACAAACGCCCATTGGCTACGCAATTAAGAGCCACACCACCCGCCAAACACAAAGCATCAGTTTTAAGTTCTCGGTAAATGGCCCTTGAAAGTCTTAAAACAACCTCCTCAGTAACCACTTGAATAGAACTCGCTAAATCCATCTCTTTTTGAGTTACCTTACTTTCAGGTTTCCTCGGAGGAGCTCCAAAAAGACTATCAAAGCGGGTGTTGGTCATGGTCAATCCCACTGCAAAATTAAAATAATCCATGTTCAACCTGAAAGTACCATCCTCTTTCAAATCAATGAGGTGCTTATAAATAAGGTCGACATATTTAGGTTCACCGTAAGGTGCTAAACCCATGAGCTTGTACTCACCTGAATTAACTTTAAACCCCGTGTAATAAGTGAAAGCCGAATACAGCATCCCCAAAGAATGCGGAAACTCGATCTCCCATTGAGGTTTAAGTTGATTATTCTCTCCGAGCCACACTGAAGTAGTTGCCCATTCCCCAACTCCATCAAGACATAGCACTGCGGCTTTCTCGTAAGGACTCGGGAAAAAAGCAGAAGCTGCATGGGATTGATGGTGCTCGGCAAACAGAAGCTTTGGAAGCTTTCCTTTTCTGTTTTTCATCAAAGCTTTCAGTTCTTTTTTGAGAGTCGATTTCAAAAACAGTTTTTCCTTAAGCCACACGGGCATGGCTATTAGAAAGGAGGACAACCCCGAAGGAGCATAGGAAAGATAGGTTTCAAGTAGCCTTTCGAATTTGGTAAGTGGCTTGTCATAAAACACAACAGCTTCAAGTGAATCTAAATCGGTTTTAGCCTCTCGAAGGCAGTACTCAATAGCTGAGATAGGAAAGCGGCTGTCATGTTTTTTCCGGCTAAAGCGCTCCTCTTGAGCCGCGGCCACAATTTTGCCCGAGTCTACAAGAGCCGCAGCACTGTCGTGATAGTAGGCCGATATCCCCAATATTTTCATTCGAATTCCGTTGAATCGTGTCGTTAAGAGAAAAGAATAGCTTATTATTTCAGATAGATCACAAGTGAGACAAGGAAAAGTTGACCTAGCTCACCACGTCATAGTAGGAATGGGCTATGAACTTAGGATTCCAAGAGCTTTTAGTTATCTTTATTATCGCTTTGCTGGTCTTTGGACCGAAAAGATTGCCGGAACTAGGCAAAAGCCTCGGAAAAGGCATTCGAGACTTTAAAAAAGCTCTCAGCGATTCTGATGATCAAACTCCTCAGATTCCGGCCTAAGTTTAGGCCCATTTACTTGTTGATTATAACTTTCTCGTTTGCAAACCGAACCTTTGCTAACCTTGCGTAAGCATCGTCGGCGCTTCGATACCCCACTGCACAGGCAACACAGGTTTGATATCCAGTTCCTTCAAGTCCCAGAACTTTATCGTAACCCGCAGGCTCTATTCCTTCCATAGGACATGCATCAATCCCCATCACAGCAACAGTAGTCATCAGATTCCCTAGGGCGATATAACACTGCCGTGCTGCCCAATCAGACAACTGAGATTTTCTATCACCACCTAAAAGGTTACCCATCATCATCTTTTTATAGCCTTCAAGCTTTTCAGGTAAAACGCCGCGAGTCTTAGCATTCAAATCAATGAAATCGGTGATGTACTTTTCATCAAGACCGATTTTATTCGCAAACACCACATAATGAGAGCAATCTTCAACTTGAGTCTGTTTCCAACTCAAGGGAGTCAGTTGTTTTCTTAATTCAGCGCTCTGAACTACGATGAACTTCCAGGGCTGAAGTCCATAGGAAGAGGGTGACAAGATAAGAGCTTCTTCGATAGCAGCCCAATCATCTTTGGATATCTTTTTTTGAGGATCGAACTTTTTCGTGGCATAGCGCCAGCGCAATTGAATGACGACATCTTGATTGGATAATGTTTTCATATTTACTGTTTTATTTTTTTATTCCCTCCAAGTCAACTTCACTTGAGCTTCTCTAAAAATCGATTGTACCTGCGCAGAGAATCATCCGTTTGAAACTTTGCCTTTTTCAAAGCCTCCTCTACAGACATTCTCCCAGCTAAAACCCTTTCAATGGCCGATTCAATTTGATCTCTCGCTTCTGCAAACACCCCCATCAAGGCCCCTTGGGTTGCAGTGCTTAGAGCAGAGGCTTTTAGCTGGAGAATTGCAGTTTTTGCAGCTGGGAATTTTTCGTAGAAACCCTCTTTTTCAAGTTCTTGAATAAGATCCTCGCGAATGGGGAAATATCCTGTCCCCATGTGCCAACGTTTCTGTACTCCGGAGCTAGCCATATATTTGACAAACAAAAAACTCCCTTTGATCTCTTCAGGGGTTTTGTCTTTCAAAATCCAAAGAGAGTTACCTCCCACCACAGTCCCCCCCACGTTTTTTTCATCAGCAAGAGGAATGGGGGCTGTACCTACTTTGAAATGAGCTTTCCTGACCACTTCAAAAACATCACTCGTCGAGTGAAACATCATAGCCGATCGGCCTGAAAGAAAATTAGCCTCTGGTGGATCCCATCCTCTTCCCACATTGGCGAAGGTCCCCTCTTTCGCCATATCCTGCCAGAGAGTGACGAATCGAATAGCTTCCGGTGTGAGATATAAAGCTTCGGTAGCTCTGCCCAATCGTCCATTTTCACGATCCACTAAAAGCGCACCCTGCCGTGCAATAAACTCCTCAAAAAACCAACTACTCAATGGCCATGTGATTCCAGTTGTTTTTTTATTCTTATCAGTTAGCTTTCGAGAAAAATCTTTAAGCTCCAAGAAAGTTCGGGGCGGTCGAAGAAGTCCCACTCGTTTAAACGCATCCATGTTGTAATAAAGAATTGGATTTGAAGTTGCAAAAGGCAGTGAAAAGAGTTTCCCATCGACTTGGTAATATCGCTTAATCGTGGCTAAAAGCTTTTCGATGGGAAAATCAGGATCCTGATCTATGAGATCTTGCAGCGGGACAACCGCTTTTGTATCGATCATCAATTGAGTCCCTATATCGGTAATCTGCGCTACATTGGGCCCCTGTTTGGCAAGAAGAGAGGTCCTTAGCTTATTAAGCCCCTCTTCATAAGTTCCCACAAATTGTGGGACAACTTTGAACCGATCGAGGTTTTCTTTAGACTTGTTAAATTCTTCAGTTAACTCTCCTAATAATTTTCCCTTTTCTCCGGTCATGGAGTGCCAAAACGTAATTTGGATTGGCGCCGCTCTAAGCCCCAATGAAAAGATCCAAAGGATAAAAAAAAGTTTAGGCATGAATCAACCCTTTATTCCGCTCATTGTGATTCCTCTAACAAATTGCTTTTGGGTCAGGATAAAAAGAAACACTGTTGGAGAAATCAGCATGGCAGTCGCTGCCATAATAACACCCCAACTCATAGACTCGTTCTGGGAGCGAAACATTCCAATCCCGATTTGTGCAGTTTGCATATCGGTAGTTTGTGTGACTATCAAAGGCCATAGATACTGATTCCAAGCGCCGACAAAGGAATAGATCGCAAAAGCGGATATCGCTGGTAAAGAAAGAGGCACGATGAATTGAAAAAGAAAACGCATTCTCGAACAACCTTCAAGAAAGGCAGCTTCTTCAAGCTCTTTAGGCACCGTCTTGAAAAATTGGTAAAGAAAGAAAATCCCAAAACCGCTGACTGAAAAAGGCACAATCAGAGCCGGGTAAGTATTCAACCAATTCCAAGAAGCAAGTGTGAAGTAGTTGGGAATAATAGTAACTTCCCCCGGTATCATCATGGTTCCAACGATAATAGCCATGATCACATTTTGCCCCTTAAACTCTAACCTTGATAATGCGTAAGCGGCTAAAATTGAAGTCAACAACTGACTTAGAGTAATTGATGTTGCAACAAGAGCCGAATTCAAAAGAAACCTTACCAGAGGAGCAGAGGATAAAGCCTCTGAATAATTCACCCAATTGATTTCTCTCGGAAAAAGTCTGGGAGGATATTGGATCACTTCTGCCCCCTCTTTCCAAGACACACACAACAGGTAGATCAGAGGAAAAGCCTGCAACAAAGCGGGAATCGAAAGAATCAAGGTAGCGCGAACTCTTTTTGCAAGCTTTGGGTCTTTTAGCCGACTAGCCATAATGGACTCTCTTTTTTGCTAATCGAAACTGAATAGTTGTTGCTATCATAATAAGAGTAAACAGTACAACGGCTTCGCTCGAGGCCAAACCGGTTCTAAATTTGACGAAAGCATCACGATAGAGATTGTACACAAGCGTTGTGGTCTCCCCCATAGGTCCGCCTGTGGTTAAAATATGGATTTGGCCAAAACTCTGCAAAGAGTTAATAACCGAAACCAAGCTCACGAAAAACAATGTGGGAGACAAGAGCGGAAGTGTAACATTTCGAAATATCTGCCAACCATTTGCACCATCGAGTTCTGCAGCCTCTTTCAACTCATTTGGAATTGCTGACAGCCCAGCTAAAAAAAAGATGATATTAAACCCAAGCTCTTTCCATACCGTTGAAATTGCTACTGCAATGAGTGCCGTATCGGGATCCGCTAACCAATTAGGACCATGAATACCCAAAACATCTAGAAAATAGTTTAAAAAGCCGGCAGTGGGATTGTAAATAAAGATCCACAACATTGCTGCCATGCTAGATGAAATAGCTACGGGAAGTAGAAATAGAGTTCTAAATCCATTTTGAAAAAAGGGATTAGCGTCTAAAAAAACAGCGATCGTAAGACTGATAACGAGGCTAGGGATCACCGTCAGAAGTAGAAACGAGCCAGTGACTCTTGCACTTTGCCAATAATCGGGGGATTTCAAAAGAACTTCGTAGTTCTCAAAACCGATAAAAAAACTTCTCTTTGAGAGTGGCTCAACGTCTTGAAAGCTTAAAATAAGGGACTGTATTGCTGGATAAATCACAAAGATCGAAAGAATGGCTATTGTCGGAAAAAGAAGCCCCCAAGGCAATAGCGATGCGCGACGATTCATATTCTTTTTCCTTGGCTATCGAAATAAAACACTTTTGAATCATCAATGAACACTTCGGTGGTGGAACCGATCTCGGGCCAATCATGCCCTTTCATTTCACTCACTAGATAGTTTCCCTTTAAAGAAATATGAATATAAGCTATGGATCCTAGCGGCTCGACCAGCACGACTTGTCCCTGTCCAAGAGAAACTTTTCCTTGTTTTAAAAAAGTGTTCTCCGGCCTAAATCCTGCACTCACAACTCCATGAGGTGCTTTAATTAAATAAAGCAACTCTCCTTCGACAAAGTTCATCGAAGGGGTTCCGATGAAAGATGCTACAAAACGAGTTCGAGGATTTTGATAGAGCTCGAGAGGGTTTCCTACTTGTTCCAGCTGCCCTTGATTCATAACTGCAATTCTATCGGCCAACGTCATCGCTTCAACTTGGTCGTGAGTTACATAAATACTGGTCGCATGGAGTCGTCGATGCAAATGACTGATCTCGGTCCTCATTTTAACTCGAAGCTGAGCATCTAAATTGGAAAGGGGTTCATCAAAAAGAAACACTTTGGGCTGTCTGACCATCGCTCTTCCCATAGCCACTCGTTGCTTTTGCCCCCCAGATAACTGCCCAGGTTTTTTCTCAAGGTGTTTAACTAAACCGAGTACCTCAGCAGCTTCTTTCACTCTTTTTTCAATTTCAGAAGGTGGTACGTGAGCCAACTTCAACCCAAAACTCAAATTATCTCGAACGGTCATATGCGGATAGAGTGCATAATTTTGAAAAACCATGGCTACTCCCCTCGATTTTGGAGGAACGGTGTTAACGACTTTTGAATCGATGGAAATAGTTCCGGATGTCGGCAACTCAAGTCCAGCTACCATCCGAAGAAGAGTGCTCTTTCCGCAGCCAGAGGGCCCCACTAAAACAACAAACTCACCTTCTCGAATTGAAAGAGAAACTTCCTTTAGAACTTCGGTCTCACCAAAGCATTTTCTCACTTTTTGAATTTCGACACTGGCCATGTAGACACCCATCCTTTACAATCCGTCGGATGATTATCTTACTATTGATCCTAGGGTTGTTTCCAATAACTTCTTGGCCTGGCCCAGAGAATAACTCTGCCGAGACTATCGCTAAACAATTAATACCGGTCTATCAGGAGCTTCACAAGCACCCTGAACTCTCTTATCAGGAGGAGAAAACAGCTTCGCTTTTTGCCAGTGAATTAAAAACCTTGGGCTTCGAAGTAACAACCCAATTCGGCGGGCATGGGGTCGTCGCTATTTTGAGAAACGGGAAAGGGTCCACAGTCATGCTAAGAACGGACCTTGATGCTCTTCCGGTCTCTGAAGCTACGGGGCTGCCCTACGCCTCAGTCGAAAAAGGGGTCATGCATGCCTGCGGTCACGATCTTCACATCGCTAACCTCATTGGGGTTGCAAAGTACCTAAAAGACCGGACTCAAGAATGGAGAGGAACTCTTATTCTCATCGGCCAGCCTGCAGAGGAGAAAGGCGGCGGTGCCAACGCAATGCTCAAAGCGGGGCTTTTTAAGAAGTTTCCCAAACCCGATTTCGCACTCGCTCTACATGCGGATGGTTCCAAACCCGTTGGTAAAATAACTCTCAACTCGGGCCCTACAACTGCCAATGTCGACTCTGTTGATATCACTATGAAGGGTCGCGGCGGACATGGAGCTCGCCCTCAAGACACTGTGGATCCCATCCCCATGACGAGCGAATTAGTTCTTTCCTTACAAACCCTCATCTCTAGAGAGAAAGACCCCTCAACTCCAGCAGTCATCTCTGTAGGTTCGTTTCACTCAGGGACAAAGCATAACATTATTCCAGACACAGCGACGATTCAGCTCACCGTGAGAACTTTTAGGGTCGAGGACAGAAAATCTATTTTGGAGGGCATCAAACGCAAAGCAAACGCAATAGCGCAGGCCTATGGAGCGCTCCCACCCGAGATACGCTTTTCAGAAGATGCGGTCCCAAGTGTTTACAACGACCCCTCAGTGGTTGATAGAATCAGACCCATTCTCTCTCAAGTCGTGGGAGCTTCGAACGTAATAAGCGAAGCCCCATGGACAGTTGGCGAAGATTTTAGTCGTTACGGACAAGAAGGGGTTCCAAGCGTTATGTTTAGCTTAGGGACTCTCACGGAAAAAAGAATCAAGCAGTACAAAAAGACAGGGAATATACCCTCTATTCACTCTTCTACCTATTACCCCAGCGCTCTAGAGTCTTTGAGTGTTGGAATACCTGCCATGGCCTCTACCGCCATTGAACTATTCAAATCAAAATAAAAGATTAATTACCTGCACCCTTTGAGTGGACCTAAAAAGGGTTCAAACGGCCAGTCGGCCAAGCCAACATTGCGCTATTTTTAGGCCGTTTGATGTTTAGTTAAACGTAAAATGAAACTCCTTTAGGCCCCAATAAAGATCAATGCATTTGGTCCTCTCTAAGTACTCGACCCACCTAACAAATTGCATCGGACCAGCCCTTTCTAGGTCCACTCAAAGGGTGCAGGTATAAAGATTAAGGCAAAAAAAAAGGCCAGCATACCGCTGGCCTCTTTTTGTTTCTTAACCGAAATTAAGCAGAAAGCTGTTTATTAACAAGCTTTGTCATTTCGAACATAGAAACAACGCCTTTGCCTTTGAAAATAGTTTTCAAAATAGCATCAGCTTTGATGTTTCTTTTGTTCTTAGGATCTTGCAGCTTGTGCTTTTTGATATAAAGCCACAACTTCTTAATCACTTGTGTGCGAGGAAGTGGCTTGGAACCAACGACTGCAGCAAGAGCAGCACTTGGTTTCATTGGAGTCATAAAAGCAGCATTTGGCTTACGCTTTCCAGCAGCTTTTTTGGTTGTTTTCTTTGCGGTTGTTTTTTTCTTTGTAGTTTTTTTCTTCATTTTACCCCCGAAAAAGTTAGCGTTGAACTGCAACTACAACGTAATTGAAACGCATTTATCCAAAAAGTACAAACAATTTTTTCACCTTTTTTTATTTTTTTTTACTTTCCGCTCGAAGAAAGTTGCTTTTTCCTGTTTTTTACGAGCGAAGAACTCCCTTTTCTTCTCTCAAAAAGCGCTTTTCCTTGCGACTTTCACTCGAAAATTGTATTTTTATCTCTCATTTTCCTAGGATAATCATGAAAACGACATACCCTTACTACTTGGCAAACACGGCTAAACAACCCAACATCGACCTCACAGTCATTGACAAATACACTGGAGAAGTCGCATTTCGAGCATCTTTAGCTGATAGAAAAGCGATCGATGAGGCCATTTCTGCTGCTCACGCCTGTGAAAAAGAGATGAGTAAGCTCCCATCTTACGTCAAACAAAGAATTCTTAATCACTGCATTAAACGATTCTCCGAAAGAGCGAATGAATTTTCCGAAGTGCTTTGTATTGAAGCTGGTAAACCTATTAAAGACGCTCGAGCTGAAGTCAATCGGCTCATCGACACGTTCCGCATCGCTTCTGAGGAATGTTCAAGAATGTATGGTGAAGTCATGCCTCTCGATATTTCGGAGCGATCCAAAAATTATCAGGGACAGTGGAAAAGATATCCCATAGGAGCATGTTCTTTCATTTCTCCTTTCAATTTCCCCTTAAATCTAACAGCACATAAAATCGCCCCAGCTTTGGCGGTCGGTTGTCCCTTCGTTTTAAAGCCTGCGAGCAAAACTCCCATCAGCGCTCTTCTGATCGGTGAAGTTCTTGCAGAGACGGAATTACCCAAAGGAGCTTTTTCAATTCTCCCCTGCTCACGTAAAGGAGCAGAGCTTTTCACTGAAGATGAACGCCTAAAGCTTTTGAGCTTCACAGGCTCTCCCAGTGTCGGCTGGGACTTAAAAGCTAGAGCTGGAAAGAAAAAGGTTGTACTAGAATTGGGCGGAAATGCGGCTGTGATTGTCGATGAAGACACTCATATCGACGACGCAGTCTCTAGAATCGTTTTTGGAGCCTTTTACCAATCGGGCCAGAGTTGCATTAGCGTTCAGCGTATTTTAGTTCATGAAAAAATTTACGCCACTTTCAAGAAAAAACTGGTCACTGAGACCCAAAACTTGAAAACTGGGGATCCGAAAGATGAATCCACTTTTATAGGTCCCATGATTTCTGAAGAGGAAGCAAACCGATTAGACGGATGGATTCAATCGGCTATTTCCCGTGGTGCAACCCTCCTCTGTGGAGGGAAAAGGAAAGGGGCCACTCTTGAGGCCACTTTGCTCGAAAATGTACCTAAGGATGAAAAAGTTTGTGCCGAAGAGGCATTTGGCCCAGTGGCCATACTCTCTCAGTTCACCGATTTCGATAAAGCCCTAAGCGAAGTTAATGAATCGGAGTTCGGTCTCCAAGCCGGCATCTTTACCAAGGATATCTACCGAATTTACAAAGCTTGGGATACTTTGGACGTGGGTGGAGTTATTGTCGGTGATGTGCCCTCATGGAGAGTCGACCACATGCCTTACGGGGGAGTTAAAAACAGTGGTCTTGGACGCGAGGGGATCCGTTGGGCAATGGAAGATATGACCGAGGTCAAACTTCTTGTCCTTCGAACCCCCTAACTCAATTTTTTATTGAGGAGTAAGTCGGGTGTACCACTCTACCGCATCAACAAAGGACTTTAGCAACGGCGGAGTAAGCGCGGATGGAGTCGAAAGAAGCTGATCTGGAGAAAAGTATCGGCCATACGCCATTTGATTTCGCTCATTGCCGTGGCTCATCACGGTGCCGTTCATAGAAAACCCGGCATACAGCCCCGTTCCTGCAGAATAGACTAATACATGGGCATTGGGAGCGATATTAGCGCCCATTCCTTGACCAAAGGGACCTGCTGCAAAGCTAAGATCTCCTCCGAGACTTAAAGAACCTCTGTTTAACATTTGCCGAGAGTAAGGGGTCATGAATACCAACACGTTGTCGACCACTTGACCACCGATTAAAAAGCCTAAGCTAACTCCACCAGTGTTTAAAAACGATGGAGCACTCCAACCGCCATTCACTCGGCAGGTCACAAGCCCTGTGCTTCCCTCGCCTCCGAATATAAAGCCGGCTTTTACATTTCTCATAGCGGCGATACATTGAGCTTGGTCTAAAATATATTTAGGAATAGGCGCCACGGATGACATGCGATCAATCAAAACTTGGCGAGTAATGGCCACTCGACGATCCAGATTAAAGGCCTGAGCCTCAGTCGAAACACTTGACGTAACTAAAAGGGCCAACAGAAAAAAAGACAATTTCACTTAAAAATCCTCCATCAAAAAATTTCGACAAGATATAAACTGACTTACGCTATGCGGCAAGACGAATTGTGCATCCGAGAATAGGTTTCGTTAAACCCTCGGTAACTTTAACGAATCCCCAATTCTTTCATTTTCAGCTGGAGCCCTTTTCGACTGATATTTAATTTTCTAGCAGCTTGAGTGACATTGTTTTGAGTTTCTACCAAAGCCTCTTCAATCGCTTTTTTCTCGATTCTTCGAGTGGCGTCTTTCACAATCTCTTTCAAAGAGCCCCCCGAAGCTTTTTGTCTTTCGACAAACACTTGCTCTTCATAATCAAGAATTTCCTCTGGAAGTTGCTCGGGGGTGACCATTCCACCTTCATTAAGAACAATCACTCGCTCAATGACATTTTCGAGCTGCCGAATATTTCCAGGCCAAGGATACTGCACTAACAATTCAAGTGTCTCAGGCTGAACTCCAGGAGTTGATTTCTTCATCCGATCACTTAATTTTTGCAGGAAAAAGGCAGTTAACCTCGGAATGTCATCAGGCCGCTCTCGTAAAGGGGGCAACTCTAACGGAACAACGTTCAAGCGATAAAAAAGATCACTACGAAATCTTCCTTCTTTAACCTCTTTCTCTAGGTCACGGTTAGTCGCAGCAATAAGCCTCACATCCACATGTTGAGTTCTAAGACCTCCCACGCGCTCAAAACTGCGCTCTTGAAGCACTCTAAGCAATTTAACTTGCATCTCAACACTCATTTCCCCAATTTCATCAAGGAACAAAGTTCCTTTATCGGCTAACTCAAACCTGCCGGGCTTTGCATTGACCGCTCCTGTAAAGGCACCTCGCTCGTGGCCAAACAACTCGCTCTCCATGAGATTTTCTGGAATAGCCGCACAATTAATCTTTATAAACGGGCCAGACGCCCTCGAACTACGCTCGTGAAGAGCAGCAGCTATAAGCTCTTTACCGGTACCACTCTCGCCTAAAATCAAAACTGTTGAATCGCTCGAAGCCACTTTATCAAGCATGCTGTAGAGCTTGAGCATTTTCGGAGTTTCCCCAATCATGGGGTTCGGATTTCCAGCACTTCTCCAATTTTTCAACTCTTCGCTTTGAAACTTCTGAGAAAGAACAGCTTTCTTAATAACACTCACGAGTTCAGGTCGATCAAAGGGTTTACTCAGGTAATCAAATGCCCCTTGTTTCATAGCATCCACTGCCGAATCAATGGATCCGTGAGCAGTTAAAATAATAACTGGGATACTGAGCTGTTCATCTCTGACCCACTTTAAGAGCTGGAGTCCATCTTCGCGTGTAAGGCGCAAATCAGACAAAACCGCTTGGATTTTAGTCGTTTTTATCTTTTCTTTGGCTTCAGCAATGGTAGCAGCTAAATGAACAACATAGCCCTCAGCTTGGAGCATCGCCGAAAGAATTTTTCGAATATTGAGTTCGTCATCTAAAACTAAGACTTCAGCGCTCATAATAATCTCTCCTGAACTGTACCCAGCTCAACTTTTGATGTCGCTTTTTTCCCTTTGATGGGTAAATGTAAAATAAATGTAGTCCCCAAACCTATCTTTGATTTTACTTGAATAGTACCGCCCATTGATTCAGTTAATCTTCGACAAATGGCGAGCCCCAGACCAGACCCCTTAGATTTCGTAGTAAAAAAAGGGACAAACAACCGCTTTTGCGTATCAGCATCAATTCCAGGCCCATTATCTTTTACTTCGATCTCCAAGTGCTCTTCGGGTGAGGTAAGGTTTTCAGTTTTCCACCCTTCCCACACTTTGTACAAAGGAAGAGAGTCTAGCGAAAAAAATCTTTTTCCTTTAATTCGCTGAACTCGAACTTTGATCGAGGGTCTTTCTAAACCTTCCATAGCTTGAACCGAATTAAGAAAAAGATTTAAGAGAATCTGTTTCAAAATTTCAGGATCAACTTCTATTTCAGGACTTTTTTCCTCGGTCTCGATCTCTAATTGCACTTTCGTTCCGCTTAAGACCATTTGCGCTGTGTGATCAATAACTTTTACAGGGTCACATTTTCCGTGAGGTTGAAATTTTCGAGGTTTTGCATAATCAAGAAATTCGGTCACTACATTTGATAACCTCTGGGTCTCATCGATGATAATCTGCAAAAACTCGCCTGAACTTTTGATCTCTGTGTTTTGCTCCTTCAACAGCTCAGCAGCCCCCTTGATAGCACCTAACGGATTTTTGATCTCGTGAGCTAGACCAGCGGCCATTTCGCCAACAGCTGCAAGCTTGTCTCGGTCTTTGAGATAGTCAAAAGTCTGTGCATTTTTAAGAAGAAGTCCCAATTGCCTCGCGACAGGGATGAACACTCTCATCTCCTCGTTGGATAGAATAATTCTCTCTCCTGCTCGAACCGCACAAAAGGCGATCGGTTTTGACTCGTAAACGATCGGTATTATAAAATCGGAGCCCAACGTTCGCATCGTCTCAAGGCATGTCTCACAAAACTTTTGAGCTGACTGAGATCTAAAAAAATCACGATCATTTTCAATCGTTTCTAAAACAAAAGGTCTGCCGCGACGTAGAGACATATACTCGACCAGTGCGTTTGAAGATGGGAGCTCTTCCGAGGGTTCTTGAGAAGTAGCCAATACTTTGCTATAACTCAACCCGTCTTTTTCAAGGAGAAAAAGATTGCAATTTTCAACCCCGAGGCATTTCTTTAATATATCTCTTATTCTCAGCGCCAGATCAGCCGCTTCGAAGGTTCCCACTAAGTTCTCTAAGAACTCATTCAGTTCCTCTTCAAGCAATAGATGTCTACGCAAGAATAATTTACGAGTTGCACGAGATACGAACCTTTTTAGGGGTTCAAACAATATCATGATCACAAATGAAGCGATAAAAGTATTGAAATAAAAAAGGCCTGATTGATTTCCGACCCAGCTTACTAGCGTTGAGTAAATCGCAGTCAAAACTAATGCAATACCACCAAATAAGGTGAGCTTTGTGAATACTTCTTCAGAGGTCATCAACTCTTTTTGAATAAACGTATGAAAAATGAAAATAGAATAAAGCACTCGCGCCAAGGTTCCTAGGGGTGGCATTTTGTCCACGCCAGAATAATGAATAGCATTCGTCACAAAAAGAGAAAGGGCAATAACCCCGCCTAAAGCTGCGAAGTGGAGCCTGATCTTTTCTCGAGGCAATTGAACCCATTGACTGGCTCTATCTAGAGCCAACAGGAAGAGGACAAAGGGAACCAATAAAATAGCATGAGCTGCAAAATTAAACGATCGCTCGAACTCATGATAGGTTGGGAATGACATGAAAAATAGGACGACCGCGAGAAACGGAATGTAAAATGCAATCCACTTATTTAGTAAGCGATCATTTGTGCCCACCAACTCTTTTCCAAACCACAGCAATGGAGCCCCTATCATGAGGGTCGAAAAAGCATGCCACGACGGCTTCACCCAGAGTTCATACCCCTCAAATCCTTGCAAAGTGCCGATAAAATCGTGCAGAGCTAAAACACCCATCAGGGCTGTAAACGACAAAGTCACTGTACTTCGAAAGTTGCGTAACATGGCCGCAACACCTAAGGAAACAGATACGAAAGCAGCAATGATTAGACTTACAGTTTCAATTTGCATACTAAACTATTCGATTTACAGCATTTTATTCAGACATAGTCCTATCATGTCGAGCGAACGAATTCAAAGGCCCGAGAGAGACTCAGCCAATGGGACAGAGCGTTTGAGTTTTGTTGCGGGGTCAACGATAATAGAAAAGGAACTTTCATTCTGTCTTGCCTGACTTTCCTATAAACGACACGAACTCAAAAGGAAGCCCAATTGGCTATTTTTAGACGACAATGGGTATTACCTACCCCTACAGACTCGAGCCCTCAGACGATTAACCTACCCAACAGGAACCTAACCCTCGTTCAATCTGCCCCCTCGCAAATCATCTGGGCTGTCGGCGGCGGGAAAGGAGGAATAGGAAAAACTCTATTAACCTCGAACCTCGCAATCTTCCTTAGTTGGCTCCACAAAAAAGTAATCGTGGTAGATTTGGATTTAGGGGGTGCGAACCTGCATACGAGCTTAGGAGTCACTTCATCGCCACACACTGTCGGTGACCTTTTGTACAAAAACATAGACAATCCCAATAGTCTTGTACAGCCAACCCAGTATAAAAATGTCTCTCTCATTTCAGGCTCGAACGACCCCATCAACATCACTAACATGCCCCCTATCCAAAGGTCGCGTTTAGTTAGAAAACTCCGAGAGCTTGACGCAGATTTTATCTTATTAGACCTCGGAGCGGGAACGTCCGTAAATACACTTGATTTTTTTTTACTGGCTGACCAAAAAATCGTGGTTGTTACTCCCGAGCCAACGAGTATTGAAAATGCCTACCGCTTTATTAAAACTGCATTTTACCGTCTAATGAGAAATGCGACTGCGACTCCTTACATCAGGCAACTCATCGAACAAACGATGGAAGATAAAATTATTAAAGGAATCAGTAGCCCAAAAGAGCTTATTAATGAAATAGCAAGATTATCCCCATCTGAGGGGGAACAGCTCAAAAAGACCATGAACGAGCTAAGCATGTCCCTTATAGTTAACCAAGTAAGAGCAAAAGCAGAAGCTGACATAGGTAAATCGATCCAGATTGTCTCTGAAAGATATTTCGGAGCCAGAGTCAACTATGCGGGTTTTTTGCCGTACGATAATTCAGTATGGCAATCTATTCGTAAACGAGTTCCTTTTCTGATCGATTCTCCCAATAGCATGGCAGTGACTCATCTTGAGGAAACAGTCCGTAATCTCTTAAAACAAAATAAACCATGAGACTTTTATGAGTAACCTAAATAAAAAAGAAAGTCTTTACGAACTTCTCCAAGTGAGTTCAAAGGCCGACACATCAGAAATCACAGCAGCTTACATGGCCGCCAAAAATGCTTTTTCTGCGGACTCAGTCGCTACTTATTCTCTACTTCCCGCAGATGAGACTGTTCAGGTCTTAAAGCAATTGGAGATCGCCTATCACACCCTAACCAACCCTGAAAAGCGTCGCCAATACGATATGAAACTTGCATCGGGAGAGCCCTTTTCAATAGCCGATTTACAACTCCCCCAGCCACAACCTCCCAAAGAGGTTTTGATTTCTGAGTTTTCCACCAACGAGTCATTGCAAGAACTCGATCTTTTTAAAGTACGCGAATTAAGAAAACTTTCTTTTGATGATGTCGTGAGGATAACTAAAATTCCCCCCCGTTATTTAAAAGCAATCGAGGAGTTCGATAAAAAATCACTTCCCGCCCAAGTTTATGTGCAAGGTTTTTTAAAGAACCTTGCACAACTCTATCGACTGGATGCCAAATCCACGGTATCTAAATTTATGGATAAGTTGAACCGATTAACTGGAAGCAGTACCCCTTGAACCCTCTGTCAGTTGATACCCAAGCTCGCCTCGATGTTTACCTATCGGAAAAGACCGGAAAGAGTCGATCTTTTATTCAAGACGAGATCAAAAAAGGAAATATCACGGTCAACAAACAAATCATCAATAAACCTAGCCATCGGGTCACTCCTGGGGACTCGGTCTACTATACATTCACTGAAATTCGCCCTGAATCTCATCTAACGCCTACTCCAGGCCATTTAGATATCTTATTTGAGGATAAATTCTTTCTGGCTGTTAACAAAAGCGCAGGGGTCATCGTACATCCGGGCGCTGGCCAAAAGGAAAACACTTTGGTGCACTTTCTGCTCCATTACTTAAAGAAATCGCCGTTATCTGACCTTACAAACGAACGGCCAGGAATTGTACACCGATTAGATCAGGGGACGACGGGTGTCATCCTTATAGCTAAAGATGAAACAACTCAGCAGCAGCTATCCAGTCTTTTTAAAGAAAGAAACATCATCAAGACCTATCATGCGATTACTTGGGGAAAAATGAGCCTCAGTGGTACTATCGATTCTCCTATTGGTCGAGATATGAAAGACAGAAAAAAAATCAGTTCCCGAACTCAAAAAGCAAGAATGGCTGTAACTCATTGGAAAGCTATCGAACGTTTTCAGCATTTCACCTACGTGGCACTTCAACCAAAAACGGGCCGAACTCACCAATTGAGAGTTCATTTATCGGAATTCAACTTTCCTATTGTTGGAGATCCCACCTATGGTCGTAAAAAACCAAAATCGAGCCTCGTTCCTGAGACAGTTCAAGACAACTTAAAACACATCACTCACACACTTTTACATGCTCAATCACTTGAGTTCACGCATCCAAGAACCCAACAACATATCTCTATAAGCGCTCCTTTGCCCCCGGACTTTTTGACTTTTCTAAATATTTTAAGAGAACATGATTCATGAATGAATTGAAGCACATCTCCTACGGATTTGAAGTCGAACCTAAACTAACCACACGCCCTTTGTACAAACAAGTTCATGGCAATGCGATGGTTCATGTCACAACAGCCAATCTAGCCTCTCTCCACAACTTGCCTCCCGAAGCCGATGGAGCATTTACGTTTCAATCCCAATTAAAGCTGTCTGTTTTCACGGCCGATTGTCTCCCTCTCCTTTTTTATACAGATGAACCCAACGGCCCGATAGCTACAGTTCATTGCGGATGGAGAGGTGCATTGCATTCGATAGCCAAATCTATTAAGGACATCTATGAGAAGTATCAGGGTCAAATCAATGCTATCCTTGGCCCTTGTCTCAGGCCTTGTTGTTTTGAAGTAAGATCAGATTTAGTGTCTCAGTTCGAACAGTATGGCCACAACATTAAATCTTATCTTGAAATGAGAAATGGAGCTTTTTTTTTCAACTTGAGTGAATTTGTGATCCGCGAGCAATTATCGTTTATGAGCCCCGAGCGTATTAACACCAGCGATTTACGCTGCACTTATTGTTCTCAACCAGAGCTTCCGTCTTATCGAAGAAATAAAACCACAGATCCGCGAATAAGAGGCTGGATTATAAAACGAAATTAATTATTTTTCTTTTTCATCAAAACAGCGTCTTTGAGACCATTGTAATACTTACGTCGCAACCCGTATTTTTCAAAACCGCATTTTGTATAAAGCCTAATCGCTTTCTCATTGTCGGCCTCAACTTCCAAAAACATTTCTCTGATAATGCTGCTACTTGAGGCAACTTCAATCAATACTTGTCCAGCTCCACAACGTCGCCATTGGTTAGCCACGGCAACAGAAACGATATCAAGTTCACCCTGAACCAGAAGACCTAAAAAATAACCTATCAGTTCCTTTCCAAACCACGCACCCCAACACCATGCATTCGGGTTTGAAATAAAAAAAAGAAACTCATCCGGCTTCCATACCGTCTCAAAAGATTGACGAGCAATTTGAATGATTAAATTAATATCCGAAGGGTCAATAGGCTTTATGACTGCAGCGACTAACTCTCGAGCAGCATTGTTACTTCGTATTTCTCTTTTAATGATCTTACCCATTCCTCAAGACTCTTCTGAACAGCCTGTTTTTTAAGCAGCACAACAATATTTGGCTTAAGACTTTCATAACTTCGCCCTCGAAATTGTGCCTCATTTCGTTTGAAGTACTTTTGAGCTTCATCTTCGGTGATAACTGGGGTGACCGTTTCAATTTTCATTTGGACGAATCGATCGGCCGTTAACGTCCGTGTCACTATTTGAGCTAGATCTGCATCGCCCACGCCGTAGCGCTGTTTAATTATTTGAAGCCCTTTTTTTTGTTCTTTCCCCTCTTTAAACCACTTCGAAAACTCGTTTTGGACATTGACACCCTTCTGTAGACTTTTCATCTCAGCAAGAACCATCTCCTCAAATACAATTTTTTGAACAGTCTTTTTTAAATTATCGCCTTCTTCTTCAAGAATGATAGGTTCCTGCCCGGATTTCACACGCTGCATGGCTCTAAAGACGAATGCATCTTGAATGGTAACTACTTTCTTATTGATGATTGCAGCCGTTCCATTCACGAGGAGCGTGCGGGTTTGCTGAGCAGACCCTGACGAACAGGCCAACACAAAAACCAAGAAACATTTTGAGGCCGCCCCAATCATCAAGCAACAACCGCAATGGCTTCTATCTCAACTTTTACATCCTTCGGTAATTTTCCGACCTCTACTGTGGCCCTAGCAGGATAGGGCATTTTCATGTGGTTAGCATAAATTTCATTGAACCGAGGAAACTCACTCATTTGGGACAAGAAGACTGTCGTTTTAACGATGTGCCCCAGACTGAGCTCTTGCGACTCCAATATTGCCGTTAGATTCTTCATGACCTGTTCGGTTTGCTCTTCGATCGTCGCGCCTACGACATTTCCCGTTTTGGGATCAAGAGGGATTTGCCCTGAAACGAAAATAAAGTTTCCAGTTTTAATTGCCTGAGAATAGGGCCCAATAGCTTGGGGTGCACTTTGAGTAGAAATAGCTTTTTTTTTCATTCTGGCTCCTTACGTTCAAATGAAATTTGAATATTTACTTTATGTTTTTCCATGAACTTTGTAATTTCTTGTGAGAGATCAATTTTGCCCAAAACTTTACCAAACTCTTTTGCCAAAAGAGCGTAAAAGTCGTCTTTCTTCTTACCAAGACCTTCCAAGAGAACTCCAACAAGCTCTTTGGGTAATTTCTTGTCTTTCAAATAAGACCTGACCGAATCTTCGGTCATAAATACAGTAGCAAGGCCAGTGAGGGTAAGTTCTTTCATCATCTCACTCCACCACGGTTTTTCACCTCGATCACCTAATCTCACATCCTCATTTTTTAAATCATCTTGTTCGTCAGCCATACGCCCCCCAAAAAACAACTTCTAAGAATGAGATATTTCTTTTGCCCTTGCTTCAAAACCTTCAAACATTTTTGGCAAATTGACTTCAGTTAGTTTTTTTGCAATCCACGAAGGCACCATAAACACGACCGCGACATCAAGTTCATAATGAACTTGTGTCTGCTGCTTGTTGGTTTCTGTTAGCACCCATTTACCTTCATTCTTTTTAAAAAAATCGCTCTCGATGAGTTTCCAGTGAATCTCTTCTTTCCCCTTAAACGTAAATTCCAGGATGTAGACAAACTTTTTTACAACTTCGATTTCAAATTGAACCCACGCTTTGTTAGTTGCAGGTTGTTTGACTATTTTTGCTCCGGTCACTTCTTTCAGAAACTGAGGGTACTTCTCAAATTCGGTGATAGCTTTAAATAAAGCATCCGCCGGAACCTGCATCATTTTATCTCTTACAACTTCTGCCATATTCTTACCATCCGTAACGTGGTTTATGATCAAAATAGTGAGCCGTTTTTATTTCTCGGATTGTCATAGTTTCAGACCTCATCACAATAGAGTGGGTGTGAGCTCCGCCTCCGAAGTATCTTACTCCAGACAAATAACTTCCATTAGTAATTCCCGTAGCAATAAACATCACATTACCTCGGGCAAGCTCTTCAATATCGTAAACCCGATTCTCGTCTGTAATGCCCATCGCTTTTGCTCGGGTTCGCTCATGGTCATTTCGAAACTTTAAGACTCCTTGCATATCTCCACCAAGGCATTTTAACGCAGCAGCCGCAATAACCCCCTCCGGTGCTCCGCCAATTCCCATAAGAGCATCCACACCCGTTTCCACTTGAGCGGCCGCAATTGCAGCTGAAACATCGCCATCCCCAATAAGCCTAATTCGAGCACCCGCTTTGCGCACTTCTGCGATCAAATCAGAATGTCTGGGTCTATCTAAAATAATGACCATCAGATCCCCGATGCTTTTGTTTGATGCCTTTGCAATTTCATTCAAATTCCAAGTGGGACTTTTTGTGATATCGATTGCGCCTTTAGCAGCTGGGCCCACCGCGATTTTGTCCATATAGGTATCAGGTGCATGGAGAAAATTCCCTTCCTCTGCAGCTGCAATGACCGACAATGCTTCGCTGCGGCCTAAAGCAGTGATAGTTGTTCCTTCTAGGGGGTCACAGGCGATATCAATGTTAGGGCCATCACCGCCGCCGACTTCTTCGCCAATGTAAAGCATTGGGGCTTCATCTCTTTCCCCTTCCCCAATCTTAATCGTTCCTTTGAACCTTATGGAATCAAATGCTTTTCGCATTGATTCGACAGCCGCATGGTCGGCCGCTTTTTCATCCCCTCGCCCAATCCATCTACCCACACTAAGAGCTGCAGCTTCGGTTACTCTGACAAATTCAAGCGCCAAATTTCTATCCATGACTCCTCCAAGTTGCAAGAAAAGTAACACAGAAATTCCCAAATTGAAAAGGGCACTTAAACCAATGCATGCAGGGTGTTGTGACTTTAAGAACTTTCTATCCTAGGTTTGGAACCATGGTTTTAGACCCTGAAAAAGAGCTCAAAAGACTTTATTCGGACCGATTGAAGGATAGACGGCAAAGTAAATCGAAACGCCGGTTACGGGGTGAAGCCAGTCCACAGGCGTTATCAAATCTTCTTCCCTCATATTTCAGTAAGAATCCTGAAACCATGACCAAAATTGAAACGTCAAGAGCTCTTATTGCCTGGAGTAAATATGTGGGAGATTCAGCAGCTGCCCAGTCGCAAGCAATACGCTTAAGAGCGGGAACACTGACAGTCAAAGTAACGAGCCCTCTTTGGATGCAACAGTTATCACTCCTCAAAGGAAAAATATTACAACATTACAGGAGAGATTTTCCTGGACTTAAAATTAAAAATATTTTTTTCACTAGTTAGACGCAGTAACTCCGGTGCTTCCAAACCCGCCAGCTCCGCGCTCAGTTGTTGATAGTTTCTCAACCTCGACCCACTGAATCTGGTTCACTTGCTGAAGTACTAGCTGAGCAATACGGTCTTGAGGAAGAATCTCAACAGGTTCATTACCAAGATTAACAACCAGAACTTTAATTTCACCACGATAGTCGCTATCGATAGTCCCCGGCGAATTAATCACCGTCACCCCTTTTTTAAATGCAAGTCCACTCCGAGGCCTGACTTGTATTTCAAAACCTTTGGGAATTTCAACACTCAACCCAGTTGGAACTGCTGCCCGCTCGCCGGGCATGATGACAGTTTTCTCGCTGATGCAGGCATGCACATCACAGCCCGCAGCGCCAGTCGACATGTAAGATGGAATGAGTGCTTGAGAATTTGTTTTTGTCACTTTTACGTTAATCATGAAAAAATCGAAGCCTCCTGAAGTTTTTGTTTTTGGCGCGAAACCGTAAAAAGACTCTCTCTTTTGGGTTGAAAAATCCGTTCAGCTACTTCTCTGACCTGATCACAACTAATTTTTTCGACGTCATTCAAAATTTCCTCGGGAGTCAAATGACGTCCGAAAAAGATCTCATTCCTGCCAAGGCTCTCTTGTCTGGATTCAGTGTGCTCGGAAGCTAAAATAATTGATCCCTTAATCTGATTTTTAATGGCAATCAAACAGTCTTCTGAAATTGAACTATTTGAGACCTCAGTGAGCTCTTTTCCAAGAATCGACAAACATTTTTTAAAAGATTTTGGCTGCAGAGCCATATAAATCGCGCACAATCCCGCATCTGCAAATGAAATAAAATCACAATCAACCGAGTAAGCAAGACCCGCTTTTTCACGGATTTCTTGAAAAAGTCTACTGCTCATTCCTCCACCTAAATAGACATTGAGAATGAGTGCGGCATATCTCTGAGAGTCATGCATTGAGAGTCCTTCGAACCCAACTACTAAATGAAGTTGGTCTGTGGGCTTACTTAAACTGCGCTTTAAAGGATGATAAACGACCTTTTGTTGAGGCTTTAAAATAGGTTTTGATACTTTTGTCTTAAAGAACAGCTTCTCGCACTGATCAATGCATCGTTCAATATCCACATTCCCAGCGACACTTATCACCATATTTTGAGGTTGATAATACCTTTCAAAGTTTCTTAGGGCTTTTGCTCGACTGAAACTTGTGATGGTGTTTTTATTGCCGATGACTGGTTGACCTAATCTTTGATCTTTCCAGACACTTTTAAAACACAAATCATAGACTTGATCATCGGGCGATTCCTCTACCATAGACAACTCTTGTAGTAGGACTCGTTTTTCAGGCTCTATTTCAGCTTTAGGGAAAATCGGGTGAAGAGTAAGGTCACTCAAAACATCGAGCGCAACGTCTAAATGTTCACTAAGCACTGTCGCATGGAAACAAGTGACCTCTCTGTCAGTAAAAGCATTGAGGTCGCCGCCAAGAGACTCAATCACCGTAGCAAGTTCAAGACTAGTTCTTCGTGCGGTCCCTTTAAAGACCATATGTTCTAGGAAGTGACTTATCCCGTTTAAGCTGCTGGGCTCTGCACTACTTCCAACGTTGACCCATACGCCAATAGAGACAGAGCGGACATTCTCGTTTCTCTCCATGACAAGCGTTGCGCCATTTTCCAAATGAACTTTTCGATAGAGAAATGGCCGATGATGGGTCACGCTTACCCCCCTCTTGGAAGTTAGCTACTAATCCTCGTCATCCCGACTATATCTTCCGCTTCGATCTTCATCCATAAAGTCTGGATTAAATCCTCGATCGTCTGGCTCTCTGCGATATCCGCGATCTTCACGCTCTCTTCCGCCTCTGTCTTCTCGAGGGTTGCGGTCGTCACGATCGTTTCTATCTCTTCGAGGACCTCTATCCCGGTCTCCACCTCTAAATCGGTCACGATCAGAGTCTCTATCTCGACCTTCGCGCATACCCCGTCCGCCACGATCTCCACCACGGTCGCGGTCGCTTCGGTCTCGTCGAGGACCTCTATCTCGGTCTCCACCCCTAAATCGGTCACGGTCTGGTCCGCGATCTCTGTCACGATCTCGATCCCGTCCGCGATCTCCTCTTTCAGACCTTGCGTCAATTCTATTGCCTCTGTCCTCATCTTCGTTTTCTGAAGAACCTTGGCCGCCCTCCGAAGGTGCAGGTGCTTGAGAGGCCTCTTTTGCAATTAGAGCTTTTCGTGAAAGTCTAATTTTTCCTGAGGGATCAACTTCAAGACATTTAACTTGAATAGAGTCACCAAGTTTGACGACATCTTCAACATGACGAACCCTAAAGTGTTCAAGTTCGGAAATATGGCAAAGTCCTTCCGTGCCAGGAATAATCTCTACAAAAGCACCGAAATCAGCGATTCGTGTAATTTTGCCTTCATAAATTTTTCCAGCTTCGGGCTCCTCAACAATCTGATTGATAATATCAATGGCTTTTTGAGCGCTACCTTCATCTGCTGAAGCGATATGTATCGTGCCATCGTCTTCAATATCAATCTTAACTCCCGTTCGCTCGATAATACTGCGAATGACTTTTCCGCCCGAACCGATCACTTCGCGCACCTTATCCTGTTTCACTTTGAGAGTGAAAATTCGCGGCGCATATTTAGAGAAGTTGGGTCGAGGTTCAGAGAGAGCTTGAGCCATTTTTGAAAGAATATGCAGTCTTCCTTCCCGAGCTTGGGCTAGGGCAGCTTCCATAATTTCTCGGCTCACGCCACCAATCTTAAGATCCATTTGGAAAGCAGTAACCCCATCAGCTGTTCCGCAAACTTTGAAGTCCATATCTCCTAAATGATCTTCATCGCCTAAAATATCTGAGAGCACTGCTATTTTATCACCCTCTTTAATAAGACCCATCGCAACTCCTGCGACGGGCTTGGGAACAGGAACCCCAGCGTCCATTAGTGCGAGTGACCCGCTACAAACTGTAGCCATCGATGAACTTCCGTTTGACTCAAGAGTTTCAGACACAATTCGAATTGTGTACGGAAATTTTTCCTTTGGAGGAATCACATACGACAAAGCTCTTTCAGCCAAAAAGCCGTGTCCAATCTCTCTTCGCCCTGGTGGACGGAGTGGGCGGGCTTCACCTACGGAAAATGGAGGGAAGTTGTAGTGCAACAAGAAACTCTTATTATAAACTCCGTTGATGGAATCAATTTTCTGTTCGTCATCTGCAGTTCCCAAAGTAACTGTAGCTAGCACTTGGGTCTCACCGCGAGTAAACAACGAAGACCCGTGAACTCGGGGCAATAAACCGACTTCACAGTTGATGGGTCGAATCTCATTGAAAGGACGCCCGTCGATTCTCGTTTTCGTATTTACAGTTTTTTCTCGTGCATAAGCAGCTTTTACTTCCTCAAGATAAGTTCCAACCAACTTGTTACGCTTGGTTTCTTCTTCAGTTTTGGGCTCATCTATAAGAAACTTCTCGTTTACTTTCTCAGCCACTTTGTTCAAGGCTTCGTACCGATTCAGTTTTTCTTTGATGGCAAATGCTTTTTCGAAGTCGCCCCAGCTAAATTTTCTTATTTCTGCTTTTAGAGCCTCGTCTCTTAGAGGCCTATCGTAATCTCGCTTCTCTTTTCCTACTTTTGCCCTCAATTCGTCTTGAAGATCGAAAACAGATTTCATTTCACGGTGCGCAAAATCGATAGCGTCCATCATCTCTTTCTCAGAGACCTCTTTGGCGCTACCTTCCACCATGACAACGCCCGTTTTTACGCCCGAAACCAACAAATCAATTTTGCTATCAGCCATTTCAGCAGGTGGGGGATTAGCAACTAGTTCCCCATTTAAGTAACCTACTCTCAGTGTTCCCACGGGGCCATTCCACGGAATATCAGATATATGAAGAGCCGCACTTGCAGCAATTGAAGCCACATAATCAGGCTCATTGACACCATCGACTGACAACACTGTCGCAACTACGTTTGTTTCGTAGAGATAGTCTTCGGGGAACAGTGGGCGACAGGGCCGATCTATCAAACGTGCTGATAGGGTTGCCCGGTCAGAGGGTTTTGCCTCTCGCTTAAAAAAACCGCCAGGCAATCTACCTGCTGAATAGTATTTTTCTTGAAAATCTACAGTCAGAGGAAAGAAATCTTGATTTGCACCTAATTTGCGGCTTGAAACTACGGTAACTAGAACCATAGTCTCACCGTAAGTAGCTAATACTGAAGCATCTGTTTGTTTGGCTAACTTACCGGTTTGAAGGGTTAATACACGGCCCCCATAATTGCCACTAACTTCGACGACACTCATAGTTGTCTCCCTTAACATTTTTTATGAAATATAGTTCTAGAACTATGCGAACTATTTTCGGATGTTCAGACGCTCAATCAACTTTTGGTAGCGTGATGGCTCTACTTTTTTCAAGTAGTCTAATAAGCGCCGTCTGGAGCTCACTAACATCAACAAGCCACGACGTGAATGATGGTCTTTCTTGTGATTTTTAAAATGTGGCGTCAAACTATTGATTCGCTCAGTCAAAAGTGCGACTTGTACTTCAGGAGACCCAGTATCACGGTCATGAAGTTTATTGTTTTTGATAAGTTCCGTCTTTTTTTCCTTTAATAAACTCAACGTTTTTACCTCTGTTATACCTTTTTAATCTAGCAAGCTCATACCACTGTTAGACCGTCTTGGCAAATAGCTAAATTGAGAGCCCAACTGGTTTGAGTATTGGCCGTTAATCGGTTGCTCCTCAAAATTTTTTCCGGGCTTACGACTGCCGACAACTCCCTCTGCACTCAATAATTTTACATAGTTACGATACCCTACAGATTCCCAGTCACAACTACCTGATAATAGACTCTCCAAAGTAAAGGCCCCTTCCAAAGAAAACGGGCCACAACTAAGCCGCCTAAGCTCAACCAAATGACCAACAGTGCCCAATTTTCTTGCAATTTCATCAGCCAAAGTTCGCACATAGGTACCTTTTGAACAGTGGACTTCAAAAGCGAGATAGCCTGTTTCCAAGGAAATGAGCTTTAAGTCGTAGAGCTGAACAGCAATAGCTTCCCTACGAACGCTCATGTTCTTTCGCGCTAGCTCATATAGCCTGACTCCTTGAATCTTTTTAGCACTATACATGGGGGGCAATTGGCTCCACTCTCCTTTGAACTTGCTTAGTACCGACTCCACATCAGCTTTTTCAAATTCTGGGACTGTCCCTCGTTCAACTACTTGCCCTGTCAGATCGAGCGTATCAGTGGCCTCACCCAATTTTATGACCCCGTAATAGCGCTTATCTGCATTGATGAGAGCGTTCGAGAGCTTGGTTGCTCGGCCAGTCAATAACACGAGCGCGCCAGTCGCAAAAGGATCTAAAGTTCCTGCATGGCCCACTTTTTTAATTTTGGTAAAGTTACGTACTTCTCGAACGACATCAAAACTGGTCGGCCCTGCTGATTTATCAATCACTAATACCGCTTCATCCATAACTACTCTTCACCTCGTACTTTTCCTTGGGTCTCAATCAGATGTAATAAGCGATTAAGTTCATCTTGATGGTTGTCGCGCTCGAATCTAAATTCGGGCATGCTTCTCAGTTCAAGCTCCTCACCAATCATTCTTCTTAAATAGGGAGATGCTTTTTTAAACCCTGCCATAGCCTCTCTTTCAGACCACTGCCCATCAGTTTGGCTCTTGGTAAAAAAAACACGGGCTATTTTTAAATCGGGAGACATTTGAACTTCAGTGACAACAATATCCTGAAGCCTAGGGTCCGAAACTTGGCGCATTAGAAGTCGTGCCAAAGTCTCTTGGATCAAAGACCCCATCTGCTTCGTTCTACGAGAGCTCATACTACTACCACCCTGCTCATGTGCTCAAAGCGTACTTTTGAATTCTTCTTTTAGGAAAGCCTCGAATTGATCGCCCAATTTAAGGTCGTTGAAATTCTCTAGACCGATACCGCACTCAAAACCGGTAGCAACTTCTTTCACATCCTCTTTAAACCTCTTGAGGCTTGAAAGTTTGCCTTCATAGACAACTCGATTATCTCTCAAAAGTCGCAAATAACAACCACGAGTTACTTTGCCATCGATCACTGCACTTCCTGCAATGGCGCCCACTTTAGGTATGTTGAATACGCTTCGGACCTCGGCTCTGCCAATGACTTTTTCACGAATTTCAGCGGACAATAATCCTTCGGCAAGCCGCTTGATATCCTCCAACAGGTCATAAATAATGCTGTAGGTTTTTATCTGGATTCCCTCTTGTTCAGCTATACGCTGAGCTTTTATATCGGGGCGGACATTGAATCCCAAAATCACAGCACGACTCGCAGAAGCCAACATGACGTCACTCTCGGTAACCCCACCAGTGCCAGTATGAAGCACTTTTAGTTTCACTTTTTCGGAAGCAAACTTGTTTAGAGATTCCTTCAAAGCCTCGGTAGATCCAGCGACATCGGCCTTGAGAATAATTCTAAGTTCCTTATCAGGCCCAGAGGGCGCATTCATCATCTCTTCGAGCGTAAGTTTTGGCTTATTCTCTAAAGCTAACTGTTTTGCTTTTAAAGTTCGAGCCTCAACCAACTCTTTGGCCGACTTTTCATCTGCCATCACAAAAAACTCATCTCCTACTGCTGGAACAGAAGGTAGACCTAGGATTTCGACAGGCTCACCAGGCATGGCTTCGTTAATTTTTTCACCTTCAGGGCTTGCCATAGCTCTTACTTTTCCATAGCAGGTTCCCGAAACAAGGTGGTTTCCAGTTGATAACTTGCCATGCTGAACTAGCACGGAAGCGATGGCTCCTCGGTTTTTATCAAGGCGAGATTCAATAACAACGCCTCGAGCAGGACAGTCATAGTTGGCCTTCAACTCCATGATCTCCGCTTGAAGAAGAATGCTCTCCAGGAGATTATCAAGTCCTTTGCCGGTCTTTGCGGAAACCGGAACATAGATGGTTTCACCACCCCACTCTTCCGGCGCTAGACCATGACCAGCTAGTGTCTGTTTTATTCGATCCGGATTTCCATCTGGGAGATCAATCTTATTAACGGCCACAATGATGGGGACATTTGCAGCTTTGGAGTGGTTCACCGACTCCAACGTCTGGGGCATAACTCCATCTACTGCAGAGACAACGAGAACGACGATATCGGTGACTTTTGCACCCCGAGCTCTCATCGCAGTGAAAGCTTCATGACCGGGAGTATCAACAAACGTAATTTTCCCTTTTGGCAGAGTTACCGTGTAAGCCCCTACGTGCTGCGTGATTCCACCCGCTTCACCTGCTGCCACTTTAGTTTTTCGGATAGCATCTAGAAGTGAAGTTTTTCCATGGTCGACATGCCCCATGATGGTTACCACTGGCCCCCTAGGCTTAAGTTCCCCTTCTTCAACAGAAACCTGCGGAATAAACTCTTCTTCTTTAAAAACTTTCTGTTTCACTTCGTAGCCAAATTCTTGAGCTAGCAAAGTTGCAGTATCATGATCAATGTTTTCATTGATAGATGCAGTTACGCCCATGGCCATGAGTTTTGCGATAATCCCACCAGCTTTTTGACTTAACTGACGAGCGAATTCGCCCACTGTAATCGAATCTCCCATCTCGACAACCCGTTTGTGCTCGCTAGGGGTTGTGATCTGGGTCTTAAGCGCTGGACGAGCTGCTGCATTCTTTTTCTTCTTCGTGGAATGAACCATTTCACGCTTCAAAAAATCAGCACTTTTAAATACTGTGCTTTGCCGTTCAAGAAGTCGTCTTTTCCCTTGCTCCTTGGCTGCAGCTTCAGTGGCTGCACTCGCAAAATCAACCTCTTTGACTCTTTTGGACAAACCTGTACCAACCAAACCAGGTTGCGCCCCAGTTGCAGTTTTTGCCGCCACACCCGTCTTGCCGACCGCAATCGCTGGTTTTGCTTCTCGCTTCGGCTTTTCCACTTTGGGGCCGACCTTAGCTCCCAAATATTCCTCGGTAGCCACTTTTTTGATAATCGAGGGGAAAAACTTTTTAGCTTTGGGCGCAACAAACTCCTCAACGGGTTTTGCAGCAACAATCGGTTTTTCCTCCGCAACTTTTGGACTCTCAGTGGGAGCCACAGGCTCCTGCAAAGGACTCATCACTTCATCTGCCGTCCCGTCGACTTGATTCGACACAGTTTCAGAAACCTCTACTTCAGAATGAGAAACAACCACTGGCTCTGCTGAAATTTCAGCAGAAGGTGCTATTGTTTGTGTTTCACTTACTTCGGGCTCAACCACAGGTACTGGCTCAGTCACTTTGGCAGATCTTCTACGAATAACTGTTGTTCCAACCCGTTTTTCGGTTACCGATGTTTTGGTGGGGGTCGTTGAAGCTGCTGTTTTTGCAAGACCTTTATTTTTCTTGTGATGGTCTCGGATGGTGCGAACTTCTTCAGTCCCGAGAACACTCATCGTATTTTTCACGTCGATACCAAGCCTTTGGGCCAAATCCACAAGGTGCAGGCCATCCATACTTAGTTCTTTTGCGAGCTCGTATACTTTTAATTTAGTAGTCATTCGTCCTTCGTATCTTTAGGATTTACTTTCATCCTCGCTAGCAGCTTCAATGTTAGCATTTGCTTCAGTTTTTTCTTTTTCCTGAAGAGCCTTCATTTCAGCTTTTAGTTGTTCATCGACTGCACTCTTAGATCTTTTAACTCCCATTGCCTGAGTTGCTTTAGCAGCTTCCATCTGCTTAGCTTTTTCTTCCGCATATTTTCCAGAAGCGATAAGATCTTTCGCTTTATCTTGAACATCTTTGGCTTTTTCTTCTGAAAACCCGGGAACAGTAGCTATCACTGCAACTTCATTGTTTGCCAATTGTTCAACTGTGAAACCATACTGATATAAACTCTGAGCCAGAGTGTCACTGACTCCTTCAATGAGTTTAAGCAACTCTTTAGCGTCATCTTGGCGCTGTGACATTTTCGATTCAGAAACGATATCCAATTTCCAACCTGTTAACATGGATGCCAGTTTTACGTTCTGCCCGCGTTTACCAATGGCGAGTGACAGTTGGTTGTCAGCAACTACAATGTCCATCGAATGATTGTCTTCGTCCACTCTAACTTTAATCACTTCAGCGGGGGCTAATGCGTTACATACAAAACGTGTCTCATCTTCCTCCCACGGAACGATATCAATTTTTTCACCGCGAAGCTCTTGCACAACATTCTGTACTCTAGACCCTTTGAGCCCTACGCAAGCCCCTACTGGATCAACGTCAGGATCCGTTGAAGCCACAGCAATTTTAGCTCTCATCCCAGGCTCTCTCGCAGCACTTTTAATCTGAACGATGCCTTCGTTAACTTCAGGAACTTCCTGTTTGAAAAGCTGCACCAGCAACTCAGGACAAGTTCTAGAAAGAACAATCTTGGGCCCTCTGGGCGTTTGCTGAACATCAATTAAATAGCCGGTCACACGATCGTTGGGTCTAAAAGTTTCACCAGGGATTTGCTCTCGTGTTGGCAAAATAGCGTCGGTGCGTCCCAAGTTCACTACGACACAACCCTTTTCAACTCTCCTACACTCGCCGTGAACTACTTCTCCTTTACGACTCGTAAATTCATTGTGAATGATATCACGTTCTGCATCTCTCACTTTTTGAATAATGACTTGCTTTGCGGTCTGAGCTGCTATTCGACCGAACTGGTTGGTGTCGAGTTTAACACCGATACTGTCTCCTACTGAAACATCAGGGTCGAGGTCTTTGGCATTATCGAAAGAAATCTCGGTAGCCTCATCATCAACTTCTTCGACTACGTTTTTAAACTGAAACAACTCAATCTCCCCGAGATCTTCGTTAAAGTGTGCTTCAATTTCTTTATCTATCCCGTACTTTTTCTTTGCCGCCATTACCAAAGCGGACTCTAAAGCTTCGATGAGAATCGCCTTATCGATGCTCTTGTCCTTTTCAACTTGTTCAATGACACGACCTAGTTCTGACGCCATAACTACTTCCTTCTATTTCGTTTTTCTTACTTCAAAATCCCAAACGCGATTAGCTCGTTTGATATTTTGAAAAGGTATTTCAAATTCTTTTCTATTTTTTTTACCTTGGGCGATATTAATTCGTCCCAAATCTACTTTAACTAACTCTCCTTTGATGTTAGCTCCAATGCCGGGCATGCTCTCATGAAGGTTCAGAGAAATTTCTCGCCCAATCTCTTTTTCAAAATCAGGGGCAACTCTTAGTCTTCTATCCAATCCAGGAGAAGACACTTCCAGATGATAAGCACCCTCAGTAAATCGTTCCGCTTCAATAATCGGGTCCAACTTTCGGCTCAGTTCAGCAACTTCATCCAAAGTTGGCCCACTCTCATTATCGGCTTTATCAATAAATAGGCGTATCAACGAACTTGCTCCCAAACGAGCATCTACGTCTAATATTCTATAAGGAGTTTCTTTAAGCTCTCTCTCACACACTTCAAGAATCCTCATTTCGACATCGGATTTTCTTATAGAATCCATTCGTTTTTATACTTCCCAGCCATTAATAAACAAAAAGCGGGCACTGCCCGCTTTCACAACAATTCACAGAAGTTGCAATGTTTTAGCAGGTCTTTTGAGTTAACACAAGGAGAGAGAAGATTATTTAGCGTAAAAACTAGTGGTTTTCTAATGATTCTAATAAGTTTCGAGTGCTTATTGGAAATCTTGCCGAATGAAATCGGACGTTTCTTCCTCTTCAGTCTTACTGCTGGGTTCTCCCTCGGAAGGATTCACAGGATTATTGCTGGCAGTGCCTTGAGTAGGAACGGAACCCGTTGCGGTAGCTCGCACACCTGGCTCACCCACTCTAGGAATATTGTCCCCCATGGCGTTGGGAACAGTTCCAACTTTGAACGCTACTCTCACCCGATTAGGGGTATTAGGATTTGCTAACTTACCCGTTTGTCGATCGATATAAGCAAAAACAACATCATCGGGAATTGAAAAGTCGGTATTTGCAACCTGGCTCGTTGCGTATTTCATATACTCAGCCCATATGGGGGCTGCAGCTCGTCCACCCGTTTCTCCGACATCTAAAGTCTTATCTTTTAAATATCCCAACCAAACACCACTCATCAAAGTAGGAGTATACCCAATGAACCAGGCATCTCGATGGTCATTTGAGGTTCCAGTTTTTCCCGCGACTTGCCTAGGTACCCCAGCGGCAGCGTGACCCGTACCCTGAGGGTCTCGAATCACACCTTTAAGAACATCGGTCATCACATAGGCTGTCTGGGGAGATATCACATGGCCGGGAGGAACGACACTTTCGCCTCCTGCAACAAGCTGAAGGGGTTGGATTTCACCCCCAGCATTAGCAACTTCGAGTGTTTTATAATCTTCTGAAGCTGCGAGTTCTGAAACATCTGAAAAGGATTCAATGACCTTACCTTCGCTGTCCTCAACTCGTTTGATATATCTCAAAGAAACAGGTTTACCCAATCGAGGAAATATCGCATAGGCCCTCATGAGCTCCTCTAAACTGCTGGACCATGAACCCAAACCAATCGTTAGATCGCGAGGTAACTGAGATGCGATACCCAGAGTTCGTGAATACTGAATTGCATAATCAACACCAATTTCATTCAGGAGCTTCACAGTAGGAATATTCATTGAACGAATAATTGCTGTTCGGAGTGGAATATCTCCTTCAAATTTATTTCCGTAGTTATGAGGTTTCCACTCCTCTTCTGTTGAACCTAAAGTCTGGGCTTCTGTTTTACCTTCAGTCTTAAAAACAATGGGAGAATCGGTCACCATCGACGCTGGAGAAAATCCTTTGTCAAAAGCTGCGGCGTAGAGCAGAGGTTTGAAAGTTGACCCCACTTGTCTCTTTGCTTGAAGCGCACAATTAAACTTACTTTTATTAAAATCTGTGCCCCCAACCATGGCCCTCACAAAACCGTTCTGAACTTCGTAGGATAATAAAGCCCCTTGAATCTCAGGTTCCTGCTCTAAAGTGACGGAAGCGTACTCCATCTTTTTATCTATTTTTTCGATTCGAACAAAAATAACGTCGCCCTGTTTGATGATTTGAGAAAGCGCACTAAGTGGCTGCCCATCGAGTTTCACCCAATTGGCACCGCTAAGGGGCAAAACCAAAGCCGTTTGACCGACACGGACAAAAGCTGCCGCCTTATCGTCGCGAACATCTGCAACCAGAGCTTTATACAATTGCCCCTCTGCAACCGGAGTAAGACCAAAATATCGGCTGGTTTTCTCATAAAAAGGTTTGAGGTCCCACTCAAGTCCTTTCGTGCTATCTACAACTTCGGGGTAGAGCAATCGTGGTGGATTTAAATTTTCGATCACTGTCCGATGAGCAGAGCGAATAAAATTTTCCTGTTTTTCAGGTTCCTCGAGATGTTCAACGATCCCCCTCCAACCAAGTCTTTTGTCGGCCTCACGAATTCCACGGTCAACGGATCTCTCTGCTGCTTTCTGAAAATCGTATTTAACAGTCGTATAGACTTTAAATCCCTGGCTCAAAATTTGGTCAGAACCATACTTTGACATCAAATGCTGTCGCACATACTCCGTAAAATAAGGAGCGGCCGTATTATTTAGCTCTTCTAAATTCCTGAGTTTTAAAACTTCGTTGAAAGCTGCAGTTTTTTGATCGCCCGATATAAATTTAAGCTCCATCATTCTTTTGAGAACGTAGTCCTGTCTTCTCTTTGCGAGACGAGGGTTCTTAATAGGATTCCACTCATTAGGTCTCTGTGGGAGACCCGCTAACATCGAAGCTTCACCAAGAGTCAGTTGCTCCACATTTTTCCCAAAATAATTTCTAGCTGCCGAAGCAACACCATAAGAGCCATGGCCTAGAAAAATTTCGTTCAGATAAAGATTTAGAATTTCGTTTTTGGAGAGAGTCTTCTCCATTCTCCAAGCAAGAACTATTTCACGTATCTTTCTGGAAATTTCTTTCTTTTTGGTGGCAAGCAGCAGAGCTCTCGCTACTTGCTGAGTAATGGTGCTTCCGCCTTGGGCGAAACGACCTCTGGCGATGTTTGAGAATACGGCTCTACCGATCCCATTGAAATCAACACCGTGGTGTTCATAAAACTTTGCATCTTCAGCAGCTAGGAAAGCCTGAATCACAAACTTGGGTAATTTTTCAAAGGTAAATGGATAACGCCGTTCCGTAGTGAACTCACCGATTTTTTTGCCTTCATCAGAGAAAACTTCAGTAGCCCGAACATGCTGAAAGCCTTTAAGCTTGCTAACCTCAGGAAGAGTGCTGGTCAGGTAAATCAAAAAGGCTGCTCCGGATAGACTCACGACCATAAAAACAGAAAAGAAAGAAATGGAAGCAGTACGAAACAGCTTTTGAAACTTATCTTTGACTCGGTTGGGGTCGATATTCATCATGGTTCAAACTCTTTATCATACCAGATTTTTGTTCAAAAGGCCGTCTCTGTCATCTACGAAATTGCTCAAGCTGTTCTTGACCGCTCGGGAGGAGGAGTTATGATACTAACATGAGCAACAAATCAAATAACGTAAACAAAGAAACTCAACTCACTGTGACAACTAAAGATCATATTATTCAAGATCTGAAAGATATGGAAAAGAATACAAAAATTTCGGTGGATGAGTTGGTTACAAAAGCACTCTTGTTTTTTATCGCAACTCACAATGATTACTTGGGTCGCAATCGCTTAATGTAAAAACTTCTTTAGGATCTCAGCTATCTCTAGGGCCACATTACGGCAGGGTTTGCCGACGACAGGTGTCACCCCCATACGGCTGTAGAATAGTATCTCGTTATCGTAAAAGACCTCCCACTCCTTGGCATATTTTCTGGCTGCATCAGACGCCCGTTTTGCATTCTCATCACACGCATTGCCCATAAATCTAAGGACTGCAGTCGCCTCACTTTTTCTCTCAAATGCGTTTAGAAATATTTTTAAATCCTCGGACCCCTTAAGCAGCCCAAACGCTTCAGATTTTCCAGTTTTCGGATTCCTCGCAGCTACATACTCGTGGTAAACGGCCCCGTAAGCCACTGGCCTTTTAACATAAAAGAAATCTAAACAACCAGCCACGGCACAAGACGCGTGAACCCCGACCCATATAATGAACAAGCTTTTCATGGGGTCGGTATAACAGTTTTTTCAAAAAAGACCTAACGTGAACACCTTTAAGTGATCGACCATTTTTGAAACACCCAGCACCATTGAATTGTCAGCAGTAACACATTGTATTTATTTGGCTTTTTAGAACTCAAAATGAGATTGTCAAAAATCACTACAGATACAACCTGTATGCTATTGAAACTACAGGGCTATTTCAAATGGCATCTCTGTTGCTTTACTAATCAGTGCGACGAGAAGAACCGATAGCTGGAAAATAGCTAATACAGGCGGAAGCGAAAAGCGAAGGTTGAGATTTCGGCTTTCAAGCAGATTTTGTAGTTGAAGTTTTTAAGGTTTGCCTCGTCCCTACCCCCCAATGCTCTTGAGAAAGAGCTTAGAGAATAGTTTGGTAGGAAAGATCTCTAAGATCGTTCCTACCAAGCTAGGCTCTAACTTTTTTTAAAGTCCATCCTAGGTTAGATGATCCCACTTTTCAGGCATGGCTGCTCTGATCACTTTTTCGACTTCACTTGCAGTTTCTTCGAGCGCTTTTCCGGTGATATCGAACACGGGCCACCTGCGATTTTTTCTAAAGAGCTCTTTACAGAAATCTATTTCGGCTATCACATGATTTAAATTCGCATAGTCTCGACTTGGATCTTCACCCATTTTAACTAATCTCTCTCTACGAATTCGAACTAAAGTATCGGGATCGATCAAGAGCCCAATAATTTTTCTTTGATCAGTTTTAAAAAGCTCTTCGGGAGGCTCAATATCTTTCACCAAGGGAACATTTGCCACTTTCCAACCTTTATAGGACAGATACACGCTAAGCGGAGTTTTCGAAGTGCGAGACAATCCAACTAAAATAATATCAGCGCGGTCTAAACTATCCGCGTATTTCCCATCGTCATGCTTCACAGTAAACTCTATGGCCTCAATTCGTTTAAAATAGTTTTCATTCACTTGATGGAAGAGACCAGGTTGGGATTCTGGATTTTTTCTTAAATATCTCGATAACTTTTCAAGTAAAGGGCCTAAGAGGTCCACCGTCGGAACGCCCGTTTGTTGGCTGATCGAATCTATAAATTTTCTCAAGTTATCGGAAACAACTGTATAAACCACCACCGCATTGGCGGCGTGAGCCTCCTCAAAAATTGATCTGACTTGAATTTCAGTGCGAATATTTTTGTAACGAATGATTTTTAATCCTTCGCGAACATACTGCAGCAGAGCTGCTTTGATCATTTGATCAGCGGTTTCTCCAGTGCCATCAGAAATAACATAAATTTGCAGACCTATTTCGCTCATAACGTGTACTCATACAAAAGCTTTTGGTTAGATGCAAAACGCATCGCTTCTTGAATGCAGGTATTCGCCATTTGTTCCCGAGCCCACTGGCTCGCCGAACCGATATGAGGCAAACAGATAACATTCGGCAAATCGATAAGCCCATCAACGACTTTGGGCTCCTGTTCAAACACGTCAAGCCCAGCAAAAAAATTCGGGTTTCCCAAAAGATGCTCTTGAAGAGCTTTTTCATCGATAATTGGACCTCTCGCTGTATTAACCAGCACAGCATTCGATTTCATAAGCTTTAGCGAGTTTCTACAAAACATGTGGCGGGTCGAGGAACTTAACGGGCAATGAATACTGATGACATCGGAAGTAGCTAATAGCTCATTAAAGGATACTGACTTCCCCTCAGTGTCTTTGGAAGGAGTGCGAGTGCAATACTGAACTTTCATTCCAAAAGATTCTCCTCGTTTTGCAACAGCTCGACCGATTTTACCCATCCCAACAATTCCCAATGTACAACGCTCAAGCGGCAGCCCTAGATAAAGGCTTGGGGCGAACCCATTAAATTTCCCCTCTCTCATAAAAGTCTCTGCCATTTTGAGGCGCCTTGAACAAGAAAGAATCAATGCCCACGCCAAATTTGCGGTTGCATCGGTGAGCACTCCTGGCGTGTGCGACAAACGAATTCCTCGTTTTTTAATCGCGTTGAGGTCCAAATGGTCGACTCCCACCGAGAAAGTCGCAATGTGCTTTAATCTTTTTGCATGAGACAACAATGAATCTGAAATAGCATCGGTGAGCTGACAAATTAAGACATCGAGGTCTTTAACAAAATCCTTAAGTTCATCCACAGTCATGGGACGACCTTTTTCTTCCACTTGAATCACATCAAAATAAGGGGCTAACAATGATTGGCAATCAAGAGGAAGCTCGCGAGTTACGCCTAATTTCATGATGCTTTAGGATCCTCGACCAACCGCAACCAGCTTGCTGTGGAGCGCATAATTCTTATTTTAAATTTTGCGCCTTCTTCGAGATACTCTTTTTCAAGCACTTTAGAATACTCGTGTATTTGTGATTGTAGCCAAGTGTTTCCGTATGGGACAATCACTTCGAGTTCCATCATGTCGCGTTCAAAATATCCAAAAATAGCATTTCTTAATCGCTTCATGTCCTCTGGATTGAATGAGGAAACTACTAAGCTATCGATGTATTTTCGCTCTAAAATCTTAGGAAGAAATATTTCTTTAACTAAATCTGCTTTATTAAAAACCAACATACTAGGTTTTGAACCTGCACCAATATCATCTAAAACTTTTCTAGTGACATCTAGATGATGCGGATAAATTTCAGAGGAGAGATCTACAACATGCAACAAAAGATCAGCCTCCAACACTTCAGCCAATGTAGACCTAAACGAAGCTACTAAACTATGGGGTAGTTTATCAATAAACCCAACAGTGTCGCTTAAGAGAATCGGCGGGCGTGTTTTAGGATCGATGACTTTCACTGTAGAATCGAGCGTCGCAAACAAACGATCATCGACGTACACTTGGCTTGTCGTCAGATGATTCATCAACGTAGACTTTCCCGCATTGGTGTAACCCACAATAGCAACTCTAAGAAATTTATCACCTCGGTGCGCTCTTTGGATTTGCCTTTCAGACGCCGTGTGAGCCATTTCCTCTTTAAGCCTAGAGATACGATTACGAATCAAACGCCTATCCAATTCGATCTGTCTCTCCCCAACACCTTTGAGACCGATCCCCCCTTTTTGACGTTCGAGATGGGTCCACCGGCGGGTAAGATGGGTTGCAAGATACTCAAGGCTTGCCAATTCTACTTGGTTTTTAGCTTCTTTGGTTCTCGCATGTTTCGAAAAGATCTCTAAAATGATGCCAGTCCTGTCAACCACTCTGCAACTTAACACTTTTTCAAGATTCTTTTGTTGAGTCCCAGTCAGTTCATTATCAAACGCGACAATAGAACATTCGTACTCTTTGACCAAACCACTTATTTCTTCTGCTTTTCCAGTTCCAACATACATCGCTGGATGGGGCTTTTCCTTTTTTTGGATGATAGAATGAACGACTTGGGCTCCCAAAGTATCTATAAGCCGGTTCAGTTCAGCAAGGCTGTTTTCAACTTCGTGAGTGGTTTCGCCAGGAAACTGCATTCCCACAACTAATACTTTCTGTTTTTGCTCCAGCGATATAGTGGAGCGATTTTTATGATTCGAGCTCAAATGGGATTACCCCCTATTTGAGACACAGCATCGCAGACATAGATCGAATCCAAATCGGTTGTTTCCCATTGGACCCAATCCTCAGGAACCGAACCAAAATCTGCAACGATCGCTAGGGATTTCAAGGAAAGATTTCTACAATTTTCTTCAAGGTTTCTTTTTTCCGACATTGGAAAACATAATATCACATATTGCGAGGTGATTTTCCCCATCGATGGGACGAAGATGGGTAAATCTTTGAGCTTATCTTTGGCTCTTCGTAACTGATGTCCAAGAGACCAATCGAGGCATCTTATCCCCTCATTGAGCCAATCGATTTGTTTTCTGATGTGGGTAATTACAATCACTGCGTCAACCGCCAGCGAAGTGAGCGCATTGGGGTTTTGATCTAAATTTATCTTTTTAACCTCAGCCATTCACGCTCCAAAGCGATTTCAAGTTTACTTTGCTTTCTTTGGATTGGGATTGAGTTGCCGAATCTTATCTAGAATACCATTAATAAAGCTGGGACTACTTTCTGAACCGAACTGCTTTGCAAGCTCGATCATTTCATTAATTGATACAGTCGCGGGAATGTCATCGCAAAAAAGAATCTCATAAACCCCCAAACGAAGAGCATTTCGGTCGACTGCGGCCATGCGATCAGGGCGCCAATTTTCAGATGCCTGTTTGAGAACCTGGTCTATTTCAACTAACTTTTCGGTAACTCCCATCACCAAACGATGAGTGAAGTCGTCAATTTGCTTTTTGTCTTGAGCATAAAAATCTTCGAAGTGTTTTAACGCCTTCTGGGTGGATAGATCCTGATTCAGGTCCAACTGAAATAATACCTGAAGGGCTTCAATACGATTTTTTCTGCGCGCTGATTTCATAAATCCTTGTATATAGGAAAGCGACGGCACAACTCCACCACTTCTCCCTTAACCTGCTTTACAGTTTCTTCACTGTAATCTGAAACAACTCGTGATATCGATTTCGCCAACCACGCCATTTCGGTCTCTTTCAGACCTCTCGTGGTTATTGCTGGTGTGCCAATTCGAATACCGCTAGTCACAAAAGCACTGGCCGTTTCAAATGGAACCGTGTTTTTGTTCGCGGTTAGACCCACGCGGTCTAATCGCTCCTCGGCCTCTTTACCTGTGATCCCTTTGTTTCGCAAGTCTATCAAAACAAGGTGGTTATCGGTCCCACCGCTAACAAGCGTGAACCCCTCTTCAAGTAAATAACCCGCAAGGGCTTTACAGTTTTTAATAACCTGAGCTTGATAGGTTTTAAATTCCGGAGTCATTGCCTCTTTGAACGCGACAGCTTTGGCTGCAATGACGTGCATCAAGGGTCCGCCTTGAATACCTGGGAAAATTCGTGAGTTGATCTTGGCTCTCTGCGCCTCTTTAAAAAGGATAATCCCCCCTCGAGGGCCTCTTAAAGTCTTGTGAGTTGTGCTCGTCACGATATCCGCGTGACCTACCGGAGTAGGATGCAGTTTAGCAGCGACAAGACCCGCAATATGGGCCATATCCACCAAGAAAAAGGCCCCTACTTCACGTGCAATTTGACCGAATCTCTCAAAATCGATGATGCGAGGATAGGCGCTGGCCCCCGCAATAATTAATTTGGGCTTATGTTTGTGCGCCAAATCCCTCACTTCGTCATAGTCGATTAATTGGTTATCTTGGCGAACTCCATAGGAAACCACTTTGAACAGCAGGCCAGAAAAATTGACCGGATGACCATGAGTTAAATGACCTCCGTGGGACAAGTTCATTCCAAGAATCGTGTCACCTGGAGAGAGTACTGCCAAATAGGATGCCATATTGGCTTGGCTACCTGAGTGAGGCTGTACATTCGCAAAATCCGCTCCGAACAACTGACAAGCCCGCTCAATCGCAACGCTTTCAACTTTATCTACGAACTCGCATCCACCATAATATCTTTTTCCGGGATACCCCTCGGCATATTTGTTGGTAAGAACCGTGCCCTGAGCCTCCATCACTGCCCGAGAAGCTGTATTTTCACTCGGAATAAGCTCGAGAGAATTTTGCTGTCGATTAAGCTCTTCTTGAATAAATCCTGCGACCGCTGGATCTACGTCTCTAAGATGCCCCATATTTTTTCTCCAGTGATGTAATGAGATCGATGCGTTTTTGATGTCTCCCACCTGCAAACTCTGTGTTTAACCAACTTGTAACTGAAGCAAGAGCAGTATCTAAAGTGATAAGCCTTGCCCCCATTGCGATAATATTTGTATTGTTGTGCTCTTTTGACAAAGATGCCGACTTTGCATCCCAAATAGTAGCAGCTCTGATGCCTGGAACCTTATTAGCTGCAATAGCGACCCCGATGCCTGATCCACAAATTAAAATTCCCCTTGCTGACTGTTTAACCACAGCGTCAGCGACTTTTGCGGCAAATTCAGGATAATCACAGGACTCTTCACTGTGACATCCAAGATCTGCCCAGATAAAGTTAGGAAAATGCTTTTTCAATTGCTCCAATAAAGAAACTTTAAAAGCATAGCCCGCGTGATCGGAACCTACGTAGATTTCATTGTTCATGCTTTTACTCAAATCTTCTTAAAGATGAGTGTAGCGTTTGTTCCGCCAAAGCCAAAGGAATTTGACATGGCATATTCAATTTTCATCTGCTGCGCAGTGTGAGGGACATAGTTTAAATCACACTCGGGACTTGGGTTATCTAAGTTTATCGTAGGAGGAGCGACTTGTGCCTCAATAGCTTTGACTGAATAAACGGCTTCAATAGCTCCAGCGGCCCCTAACAGATGTCCTGTCATGGATTTTGTAGAACTCACAGCAACTTTTTTGGAGTGATCTTTGAAAACATTTTTAACAGCTATGGTTTCGTTGATATCTCCGATGGGGGTCGAAGTTCCATGAGCATTGATGTAGTCAATTGAGGCTGGGTTTAGTTTGGCATCATTCAGCGCAAGATGCATACATCGACCGGCACCCTCTCCTTCAGGAGCTGGCTGAGTAATATGGTAAGCATCACAATTAAGACCGTACCCAACGACTTCGGCTAAGATATGAGCATTACGTTTTTTAGCCCGTTCATACTCTTCCAAAACCATAATTGCCGAGCCCTCTGCGATAACAAAACCATCTCGGTCTTTATCAAAAGGGCGCGAAGCTTTCGCGGGCTCATCATTTCGGGTTGAGAGAGCTCTTAACGCACAAAATCCTCCCACTCCAAGTTCACAAACCACTGCTTCGGCACCACCAGCGAACATGACATCGGCAGTTCCATTTTGAATATATCTAAAGGACTCGCCAATAGCATGCGCACTTGAGGAGCAAGCTGTTGTAATACAGGTGTTGGGACCTTTAAGACCATATTTTAAGGATAGTTGTCCTGCAGCTAGGTTGCCAATCACAGCCGGAATGAAAAAAGGGCTCACTCGACGTGGCCCTTTTTCTAATAATTCTTTGTATTGAGCTTGAATCTCAGCCAGTCCGCCAATCCCAACTCCGACTATTGATCCGACCCTCTCCAGATTCTCTTTGCTCAGATCGAGGCCACAATTTGCCATGGCCTCAGTACCTGCGACCAGACAGAACTGTATGAAGCGATCCATCTTCTTCAGGTCCTTGACCTGAAAATGCTTATCGGCTTGGTATTGGATGACCTCCCCAGCTATTCGCGAGGAATACTGAGAAGCATCGAAAAGAGTAATAGGACGAATACCCGACTTTGACTGCGTCAGAGACTCCCAGTTTTCTCCCACTGTGAGCCCGATGGGACTCAGGGCCCCAAGGCCTGTGACGACTACTCGCCTCATATTAGTCTTAGTTCACTTTTGTTTTGATGTAACTGATGACGTCGTTGACCGTTTTGATCTTTTCCGCATCTTCGTCAGGAATTTCTAAATCAAATTCCTCTTCCATGGTCATAACCAATTCCACGATGTCTAGAGAATCGGCTCCAAGATCATCAATAAAAGAGGCTTCTGGAGTTACAGTCTCCATATCGACCCCTAGTTGCTCAACAATAATACTCTTAACTTTTTCTTCTACAGACATTGCGATTATCCTCCGCTGTAAATTCTGTACTTTTCACATACTACTGATTCGGGAGGCACACTAGCAGTGAAATTAGCACCTTGCAAGTATTCCTTCCCTTGTCCAAACCATGAAAATAGTTCATGAAAAGACATGACCTGGAAAAGTCTAACTCAAAAAATAACCAAATGCGAGCGATGTCCCCGGCTCCGCCAATACTGCCGCGCCATAGCGGAGAAAAAAAGGCGCCAATATTTACGCGAATCCTATTGGGGAAGGCCCGTTCCTGGCTTTGGAGATCCTAGGGCTCCTATTTGGATTATTGGTCTCGCCCCCGGAGCTCATGGAGCAAACCGAACCGGCCGTATGTTCACAGGAGATAGCAGTGGGGACTGGCTTTACGGGGCTCTTTACCAATTTGGATTTGCCAGCCAGCCATCCTCCACAGACAGAATTGACGGAATGAAACTGCATGGAGTTTACATTTCTGCTGCAACGCGCTGTGCCCCACCCGACAACAAACCGTCTCTTGTAGAACTCCGCAATTGTTCCCAATTTCTGGATCAAGAATTCTTACTTCTCGATCGCACTAGAATTTTTTTGGGACTTGGCAAAATTGGTTTTGAATCGATTCTTCATGTGCTTAAACGTCAAGGCATTGCAATCCCAACTCCAACGCCAAAATTTAGCCACGGAGCTACTTATGATGTTGGAGATTACACTTTACTGGCGTCTTATCATCCAAGTCGACAGAACACCCAAACTGGGCGACTCACTCAACCGATGTGGCTTGAAATTTTTAAAAACCTTAAGAAACTTAATGAAGCCTAAACCACTCTCCAATAGGCTTTAACTCCGGCTTAAAAATCATGAGAACAAAGATGGCAATCAGTGGAAACAAACTAAAAATATTGACGCCTAAACGGAACCATAACAGCCCCATCACCTGACTTGGTAAAACATCTTTTTTTTCGTCGAGGCCTTTAAATAATCTGTTCACTCGATATTGAGTTGGGATATCCAAGACCACCCAGATCAGTCCGGAGAAAAGAAATGTCACAAAAGCGACACTAAGCCAACCAATCGTCCATACACCTCCAAGGTTGGTGGCCATCAGAACACCCGAAACAACAGCAATCAGAATAAGAGGAGCGGTTAAAACAGAATCAAGCCAAGTCACGGTTTGATAGGTGTAACGAATGACAGGAGCCTTTCTCGACAAGAGACCTCGGGTTTCCCAGAGAGTCCCAATCAAAGCATTAGCAAAGACGGTGGTCACTGAAAGCACATGAAAAAACTTCGCATAAAGATGAACTTCAGGGTGGGAAAATAGGTTCTTGAAAGTGGTCGGGAAAATAAGACCAAACAAAATCAAACTTGCCATCGCACACAGAGATATTTTCAGAGACAAAGAGGCTTTAGCCATTGACTTGCCTCTCAGTTAAACAACGATTCATCGAGTTAACTAAGTAAGCAATCTCTCCTCGGTGGGCCAGAATAACATCTGGTTTCCGCGCAAACAATCGACTTTCCATCGTAAGCTGGTATTGAGGCTCTTTACAATCTAATGGTACAGAGAAAAACCGAGCCTCGATGAAAGAACTATTTACGTTCACAAAATCTAAGCTTTTACCCTGATTGAAAAAGGAAATATCGTTGTAATTTAAATAATCGCTCGAAAGTTGAATAGAAGGCTTATGTTCTTGTTCTGGCACAGGTAAGTCTAGATTAACTTTTTGGTTCTTCGCATACATTGAAACTCTGAGTCGCTCTGCTAAATGGTAATCAAGCCCAATCAATTGCCCGCAGCCGTAGATCTTAGTGACAAGCCATTCGGCAAAATCGCAAACCTGCCCGATTAAACTCTTTACGCTCTCCCTGGAAACAAAAGGAGAATCACAAAAAACCAAAATACCTCTTCTTCCCTGTGAATCCTCAACGAAGGTATTGATTTCCAAACGTGACTTTTTGATTCCAGCTAATTTTGGAGAGGGGTACTTAAGCTGATAAAAATTATAACTTACCCAATACGAACTTATTTCTTCGTCTTCAGTAAATCGAATGGGTTTAAGTACAAATCCCGGCGGCAACAGAGCTTTCACACTCTCAATCTCAGCAGGTGAAAGCTTGAAATTCACAAAGATGGGGTCTTTGGTCTCAAGACTAAAACAAGTTCGAAGCCCCAGACCCAACTCCATCAACTTAAAAATAACTTTTTTAAGAAAAAACATGGCGTTTCTACCCCAATTTGAGAGCTAATTTGTAGAGGGCACCTATGATGGGAATGACCGCAATGGACTCCATGGGATCGTAATATTCCCGCTGACGAACAATTTTTTCACCTTCGAGCTCAGCATGAACAAGCCCGTGAATAGTAAAGCGAAACGGAGTGTAACGAATCTTCATGTTTAAAACCCAACGCCAAATCACGCAGTTGTTTCCATCATGCACAAGAGAAAACTCAAAGGGTTCATTTTTTAAGCGTGGGACGTACTTTCGAAGCATTTCAACCACTGCACTTTTTCCTCTGAGTTCGTGCACGGGGTCGATGTAGTGGATGTTTTCGGCGAAAACACTCGACATGCAATGTAAATAGGCTTCAAGGTCATCGCCTTTCAAGAGAACTTGCGAGGCATATTGCACTCTTTGCCCAACTGAAGAACCGTTGGATATGGATATCGTTTCTTGCATCAATTTAAATCAGTTTTAAAACATCATCCCTCTTGTGAATGCGAGTTGGTCTGTCCCTTTAAGTCGAATAGCGTCGATAACCCAACCCGAATCGGTTTTTTTCAACTGAACCTCCCGCTCATTGGTTTCTTTTGTCGTTTCGGTACCCTGATTATTTTCCACAATGACCCGATAGTGAATAAGGGCGCTATCATTCTGAATGTCGGTCTTAATTATTTCCAGTTTTTCAACCCTGAGCTGGCCGCTCAAGTAGATGAGCTTAAATTCTTCATCAGACATTCTTTCAAAAGCTCTTTTCAACTCCCCCCCACAGGAGACCAATAATTTTTTCTTGTCCTCCGGAGTTTTAGATGCCGCCGATAGCTCTACAAAAGTCCTTACAACATCGGTCGGATTCGCAGCCACTGAGGCAGTTTCCACTTGGTTTTTTTTGATGCAGCCAAAGGAGAAAATTAAAAGTGTGATTAAGAGTGTTTTCATAGGACTCTATTGTAAACGACAACCCAAAAACATGGCAAAAAAACTTTTTGAGGGACTTTCAGGAACCCTTTTTTTCCGATAGACTGCGCCCATGAAAGTAAATGGTGTCATCGTTGGAGCAGGAATTGTCGGTAGTGCAATTGCCTATGAGCTATCCCGCAAGGGGGTATCCGACATCCATGTTCTAGACCCGGACCTAGAAGGACTCCTTAGTAGCACCGAACGTAATGCAGGCGGAGTACGGCATCTGTGGCAGCAGCCCATCAATCGTGAGCTATCGCGTTATTCCATTGCTTTATTTGAAACCATCAAAAGTGAGATCGGATTTAATCAAACAGGATATCTCTGGCTATTTGGCAAAGGAGAAGAATCTTCGGGTGAAGACATGCTTTCTAGGACTCGAAGTCACCAACTTGACTATGAAAAGCTTTCAATCAGTGACATCAGGTCCCGATATCCCTTCGTAGATAAAACTGACGACTTGGCCTTTGCGATTTTTGGTTCGAAAGATGGACTCATTAACTCGAATAGTCTCAAACAATATTTTCGCGAAGAGGCAAAAAAACGGGGGGTCACGTTTCATGACCGACATGTGGTTCAGTCCATGACTGAGAAACAAAGAAAGGCAGAAATTTCAGTCACCACACTCACATCGGACATAGCTGCTCAAGACTATCTTAAAAATCCGAAGGCTTTAGCCAATGACCAAGCAACAACAGTTTGGTCTGCCGATTTTGTTATTTTGGCAGCAGGGGCTTGGTCACGCGATTTGCTGATTCCTCTTATCCCCAACCCCTTGATTGAACCTATTCGGCGTCAGATTATTCTTTTCAAAGCCGAGAATTTTAACATGAATGATTACGGCATGATCGTAGATACATCTAGAGTCTACTTTCACCCAGAAGGCGGGAACATTCTGGCGGGATTGGTTCTAAAAAATGAAAAACCAGGTTACAAGTTCGATGTCGACTCCAATTTCTTTGAAGAGCACATTTGGCCGGCACTTTATGAAAGATCAAGTTCTCTTGAGAGGTTGAAGCCCATTACTGGATGGGGCGGATTGTACAGCTACACTCCGGACACGTCCGGTATTCTCGGCAAAATCCCGGGAACCCAAACCCTTTATGAGTGCCACAGTTTTACGGGCCGGGGAGTCATGCAAAGCTACGGCGCAGCCATTGCGATGTCAGAACTCATAATGACACAGAAATTCCACACCATTGACGCTTCGTGCTTAAGCCGAGAGCGTTTTTCAATGGGGGATTCCTCGAAACTTTTGCCCGAAGGGCTACACATCTAAGCAAATTTCCTTAATATTTTTTTCATATTCTTCCGATAAAAAAGCATCTGGAGGAAGAATCATGGGCAAAAAACCAGCCGCAAAAAGTGAAGAAGTTGCAAAATCAAAAAAAGTAAAATCTTCAACCCCTACGGAAGCTAAATCAGCTGAAAAAGTTGCTAAAAAAGTTTCAGCACAACCCAAGACTTCGGAAAAAGCTTGCCAAGTAGCCTCTTGCAAACGTGAATATCGTGCCAAGGGTTATTGCAATGCTCATTACCGAAAGTGGAGACAGGGTGCATTTGGCCTTGCAAGATATAAAACTTGTGGAGCCATGGACTGTCGAAAGCCGATGGTCATGAATCGCCATGGCTATTGCGAAGACCACTATCAAAATTACTATGTAAAAGGGTTGGAAGTTGCAAAAGCAGCTCCCGCCGCAAAACCTTCAGCTGAGAAACAAGAAGCTGCTGGATAACTTCATATTTTACTCATTGAGATTTGAGGGCCTCTTGGCAACAAGGGGCCCTTTTTCTTTTCAAGACCTATCTTTTGATATACTTTCCCCGATATGGGCATTCTCAATACCAAATTGCTCGCGGGACAAAAAGTAATCACCGCTGAAATCACTCCTCCCAAAGGTTCGGGAATAAAAAAACTAATAAAAAATGCCCTCACTTTAAAACCTTGGGTAGACGCTCTCAATATCACTGACTGCCAGCGAGCCTTAGTCAAGATGTCAAGCCTTGCAGCCTGTCGGATCTTGTTGGATCAAGAAATAGAGCCTGTGTTTCAATTGACATGTCGAGATCGAAATCGCATTGCTCTCCAGGCCGATATTTTCGGAGCAGGCGCTTTAGGAATCCCCAATATGCTTTGTTTGACGGGAGATCCCGTCAAAGTAGGTGATTGCCCCGAAGCTAAGCCTGTCTTCGAATTGGAATCGGTGAGACTGTTACAGCTAGCGAAGCGACTTCAAAGTGGAGCAGATGATAGTGGCCACAAGCTCAACGCATCACCTAAATTATTTTTGGGATCAGCTATTAACCCGACACTCAAAAACAACACCAATCAACTCTCTCGCATGGCAAAAAAAATCGAGGCAGGTGCCTCCTTTTTTCAGACGCAAGCCAATTACGACATGGAAGACTTGTACCGTTTTGTCGAGGAAGCCAATCGCTTCAATTCTAAAATTCTAGTGGGAATTTTAATACTTCACTCCTACGAATCCGCGCAGTACATCCATGAAAACATTCCTGGAATTCAAATCCCCGATACGATTTTAGAGCGTTTTAAAACTTCGAAAACACCTGAAATAACAGGAGTTGAGTTGGCCCTTGAAATGATGAATGGGCTAAAAAATATCGTCGATGGATTTCACGTCATGTCAGTCCGACAAGAGGAACTCATCGCTCAAGTTCTGGAGAACTACCATGGAAACAACCGCACTCAAAACCACTCCTCTACATGAGACCCACATAGCTCTCGGGGCTAAGATGGTGCCGTTTGCTGGTTACGATATGCCCGTGCAATATCCTACCGGCGTACTAGAGGAAACGAAAGCTTGTCGGCAGCATATCGGGCTCTTTGATGTTAGTCACATGGGTCAATTTTCAATCAAAGGGAAGAATGCGCTCCTTGAAGTTCAAAAACTTGTCACTAATGACCTTTCCAAACTCGAAATCGGCCAAGCTCAGTACAATATGTTATGCAACGACACGGGTGGAGTCATTGATGACCTTGTTATTTATCGTCGAGCGGTGGACCACATCTATATTTGTGTCAACGCTGCTAATCGAGAAGCTGACTTCTCATGGATGAGCAAACGCTTAAGCCCCGAGGTCATTTTCACTGACGAAAGTGACTCAACTGCACTCATTGCTGTTCAAGGCCCAAAGTCTGAAGCACTTCTCAGTCAACTCACCCAATCACGTTCTGCAACCCAACTAAAATATTATTGGGCTCAAGAGGATACCATCGACGGAATTCCTGTTTACTTATCTCGTACGGGATACACGGGAGAGGATGGATTTGAAATTTACTTACCCTCAAAAGACGCTGTGAAGCTTTGGAACAAACTGATGACCGCAGGAAAACAGTTTCTCATTTCACCATGTGGTCTCGGAGCAAGAGATACTCTTCGCCTAGAAATGGGTTATCCTCTCCACGGACATGAACTAAGCGACGTAATTACACCACTTCAAGCTGGTCTTTCATGGGTTGTAAAATTAAAAAAAGAGACCGCCTTTGTCGGTCAATCGACTCTCGTTCAAGAAGCAACGCAAGGGCCAAACACATTACTGAGAGCTTACCGAGTCAATGATCGCAGAATTGCTCGTCAGGGCTACAATGTGTTTGATGGGGTTGGCAAGAAAGTGGGCTATATCAGTAGTGGAACATTTAGTCCTCACTTAGAAGGTCCGATCGCTTTAGCAATGGTTGACCGCCAAGCAGCCGATAGCGATAAGCTTTGGGTCGAAATACGAAATTCGAAAATTGAAATGACAAAAGTAAAGCTCCCATTTGTGCCCTCTCGGACGAAAAAATCCTAAAAACGATTGAGTTCATAGTTGATTGTGTCACTTTGTACGCTGGCACGAACAAAAAACAGATCGCGAACGGGCTCCATTCTGCGGCCTCCTCCGCCTCCGGCCACAATATAATTAACATTATCAATGCTTTGCTTTACATAACTATGATAATGACCGCCCAACCAAGCTTCGACGCCAAAGCGACTCATCATCTTCATTAAATCGACCGCCTCACTCTCGTTCGCAAGTTTGAGGTAAGTTCTTTGTCCAGGGACAACAGGCATGTAATGACTGAGCACAAAAGTATGTTGACCGGAGTTACTTTGCTTTAACTGGTCCTCCATCCAATCTTTTTGTTTTTCACCCACTATTCCATCGGCCGAATCCAGAATGATAAATTTACAATTCCCCAAACTAATGGCGTAATGAGAAGGCCCCAAAAGATCTCGAAAGGAAGACCAACCATCTTCAAAAATATCGTGATTCCCCAAAACATAAATCACTTTTTCGGAAAAACCATGAGCGTCCACTGTAGCTTTAAAGGTTTCAAAATCTGACCGAGCCCCTTTTTCAATGAGATCCCCCAAAAAAACGATGAACGAATCGCCATGGTCTTGCGCTGCTTGAAGAACCGCATCTAATCGAGAAGTATTAGAACCGGTTAGATGCATGTCGCCGACAAACAAGAAAGAAAATGAACCATCCTCGGTGCCGGAAACATTTAACGAAGGGATGTTCAAAACCGCGCTCTCCCGAAATCGAAGATCGTGTCCGGACTTTGCAACACACGCAGCGAACAAAAAAACGACACAAAATATCGCCGATAACGAAACCAACCTATTTCTTAAACTTTTCATGAAAATGGATAGATGTATGAAAACTATCGTCATTTACTCGGTAACTGTCAAAGAAACTTTTCTTCACGTGGTGACGAAATCGATCTCCCTCAGCTATTATGATCTGTGGCGTCAGCTCATTTTTTCTTTCAAGATTTTTAAGCATAGCTCGAACTTCGGTGGCCTCCTCGATGGTTCGAGCTCCAGTAGGGTCAACCCTATAGACCGGAGATTTTTTCCCTTCATTTAAAAAAAGAATAATAGCACTAAGGGCTAGTCGATTATATTCCGCTAAATGGTGAGAATTCACTTTCCCAAGGGAAACAACATCCGTCTTTTTGACTATCGCCTGCCATTTTTTGAGCCTTTGAATCGCTAACATGCTACTGAAAAGAATCTTATTGGTTTTAAAAGAAAAAATAGTGTCTTTAAGGGCCCCATCTAAAAGATGGTCGTGACCATGAGTTCGGGGATTTTCAATGACTTCTTCAATCCCCTGCCAAGCTTTTTCCCCATAGTACTGATCAACACTCACTTCCCAAAATGCATGAACAAACTTCCCTCGCCCCGAGATTTGAGAAATATTCTGATAGGGAACAAAGTAATTATGAGACACAGTATCTGCAGCTAGATGGGAAAGGTATCCATAAACAAAGGACCGCTCGGCGGGTGTTTTTGCGTGCTTAAGTAGCCCCATGCCCACATCAAAATTATGACAGTTATGAAGATATTCTACGAAAGCCTTACCGATGGTTATATCTGCTGCAATGCAACCATAAAGAAAATCGGCTCTAAACTCTAGAATAAGATTCGCCAATGAGCTTGGTAAAAGGGGCGCAAAAGCGATAATCTCTTTTGCATAAAAGAGATGGGTCGCTGGAGCCCAACCAAAAGCATCCCCAGACACCAGACAAGCTAAAGATATCACCCCAAGCCACTTCATTTCCTGATGATACTTTTTTTTATCTCTTTTCACCATCTCTTGTTGCCGAATCCCTATCTCTTTTTTATGATTCGGCCCTAATGGAAGCGCATCGTTCAATGACTCAAGGGGAATACATGGCACTGTGGGAAGAGCACGGCATCGATACATCGACAATGTCAAAAAAGAAGGCTTCAAAACCTTTATCTCAACGAAAATTGAAAAGCCTAAACTACAAAACGCTAGAAGAAATCCAAGCCGACTTAACCAATTGTCAGAGATGTGGGTTATGCGAAGGCAGAAATAAAATAGTTTTTGGTGAAGGGAATAAGAAAACTAAGATCATGTTTGTGGGTGAAGGCCCTGGGGCCAATGAAGACAAAACGGGACTTCCGTTTGTCGGACGTGCGGGTGAGCTCCTTAATAAAATAATTGAAGCAATGTCACTCTCTCGTGAACAAGTGTACATAGCGAACATCGTCAAATGTAGGCCACCGAGCAATCGAGTTCCTCGGCCCGAGGAAATTGAAAAATGCTTACCATTTTTGAAAGCTCAAATAGACATCATCAATCCGGATATTATTGTAGCGCTGGGGCTTACAGCATCCTCAACTTTAAGTGGTGAGGATTGCACAATGGGAGAGCTCAGGGGAAAATTTCACCCTCTTTTTTGGAATGACACAATTTCAGTGATGGCGACCTATCATCCGGCCTACCTCCTCAGAAATCCGGCTGCAAAAAAAGTGGTGTGGGAAGACATGAAACTTGTTTTGAAGAAAACAGGAGCTAAACGTAAATGAAAAGCTGGAAGAAATGGTTCTTCCTCCTCATTTTCACGGTTAAATTATTTGGGGCCACTTCAGCACCCCTTCTTCAAATAAACGACACTATAAATCCCGGAACTGAAAACTATATTACTAGTCAAATAAACCTAGCCTCTACTTCGGGAGCAGATTTTTTAGTCATACAATTAGATACGCCGGGCGGATTACTCAACTCGACACGAAAAATTGTTCAGTCCATGCTTAATAGCCCAATACCCATTGTCGTCTGGGTAGGCCCTAAGGGGGCACAAGCCGGAAGTGCTGGGGCATTGATCACTTACGCGGCTGATGTGGCCGCAATGGCGAGTGGAACAAACATTGGCGCAGCTCATCCCGTAGACAGTTCAGGGAAATCACTCGATAAAACGGCCAACGATAAAATCACCAATGACACTGCTGCTTTTGCAGAAAGTCTAAGCAAAGCCAAAGGACGAAATTCGGAGTGGGTCAAAGAATCCGTGTTTTCAAGCAAATCCATCACTGCAGAAGATGCCGTTTCATTAAAAGTGGTGGATTTTAAAGCTGATGATCAATTTGAACTCGAAGCAAAACTTCGTGGATTCAATCTTCGTTCGAAGAAAGGGTTAGTCACTGCACTACCCAATTCGCCCCATCAACTGGAATTAAAACCTGCGACCGTCAAACAAAAAGTGGTCTCTTTTTTTGCCAACCCCAGCCTTGCTTATCTTATACTTAGTTTGGGGGGGCTTTGCATTTGGATTGAACTATCACACCCAGGCCTTATCTTTCCCGGAGTCGTAGGCGGAATATCTATCCTTATAAGCTTAGTCTCTTTTCAACTTCTCCCCATCCGAATGGGGGCACTTGGAATGATTCTCCTTGGGATAGCTCTTCTCATTGCGGAAATGTACATTACTTCGTATGGGGTCCTCGGCATCGGAGGAATTTTAGCCTTTATTTTGGGATCATTATACTTAATGGATACCAACGTCCCAGAGTTTCAAATATCTCTTTCTATCATTATTCCTGTTGCAACATGCTTAGCTTTGTTCGTTTTCATTCTGGGTTATTTTATTGTCAAAAGCCGTAAAAGATCGATTCAGGATGGGTACCAGAGCCTGATAGGCCTTACGACAGATGCAGAGTCAGATATCTCTTCACAATCTGGCAATGTTTTCGTTCATGGGGAGCTCTGGAGTGCGAGGAGTCTCGGCGGAACGATGATCACAAAAGGCTCAAAAGTAGAAATCAAAGAAATAAGAGGTCTTCAACTCTTTGTGCAAAAAAAGGAGAACAATACGTGATAAGTTCGACATTTATAATCCTAGTGTTTTTTGGAGGAATTCTTTTCTCTTCGGTAAAGGTCTTACAAGAGTATGAGCGAGGTGTGATTTTTCGCTTAGGGCGACTCATCGGGGCCAAAGGGCCTGGGATGGTCATTGTCCTACCCGGCTTGGACCGGATGGTAAAAGTTGGACAAAGGGTGATCACCACAGATATTCCCCCTCAAGATGTTGTCACCAAAGACAATGTCTCGATTGCAGTCAACGCAGTCCTTTTATTTCGTGTTGTAGACCCCGTCAAAGCAGTTTTGAACGTTGAGAGTTACCTTGAAAGCACCTATCAATATGCTCAAACAACTCTCCGATCCGTCCTTGGCTCTGTTGAATTAGATGAAGTTTTGAGCGAACGCGAGAGCCTCAATCGCAGGGTCCAAGAGATCTTAGATCTACATACGGACCCCTGGGGAGTGAAGGTCTCAGCAGTTGAAATTAAACAAGTCGATTTGCCAAAGGAAATGCAGAGAGCCATGGCCACTCAGGCCGAAGCTGAGAGGCAACGTCGCGCAAAAGTGATAGCGGCTGCGGGCGAATTTCAATCAGCCGAAAAATTGGTGGAAGCAGCTAAGGCTATCGAAGGTCATCCAGCTGCGCTTCAACTAAGGTATCTACAAACTTTGCAAGAAATCGCCAGTGAAAACAATTCAACTACTATTTTCCCTCTACCCATAGATCTCTTCAAAGCTTTTATGGATAAGAAACAGAGCTAGATTAAAAGCTCTCTCCAATTCCATTCTTCGAGGAGGTTTCATAAATTTGCAAAGCTTTGGGCAACAGAGCTTCGAGGGCAACTTTACGATCCGAACTTGCTGGATGAGTTGAAAGAAATGTAGGGACAGAACTATCATTACTCTTGCCAAAACGTTCCCAAAATCTCGGAGCCTCTCTGGGATCGTAGCCCGCTCGGGCCATATAAATCAGCCCCATTTCGTCGGCTTCCCTTTCGTTGCTTCGACTGAATGGCAACACAACTCCAACGTTAGCACCCAATCCTAAAGCTGCTAGGAGAAGTTTTTTTTCATGAGTCGATTCTCCACCCATGAGTTCAGAAATTGCAGCCATTCCAAGTTGCGCGCCTAAGACAGCGGTAATGCGTTGCCCTCCGTGCCTTGCAGTGGCGTGCGCAACTTCATGTCCAATGACAGCAGCCAGAGCAGCTTCATTCTGGGCCATTTTTAATATTCCAGTGTAAACAACCACTTTTCCCCCGGGTAAACAGAACGCATTTGCCTCCGGAGAATCGATGAGTTTAAACTCCCAACGGTAATCAGGTCGGTTTGCTGCGATTGAAATTCGTTTACCCAACCGTTGCACTATCTCATTCCATTCTTTTTGGTCGGAAACTTTCTGTTTTTTTAAAAAATCTAAATAGGCCTTCTCCCCCATGGTTATTTCCTGAGATTCGCTGGTCAGAATAAAGGCCTGCCGCCCAGTTTCGGGCGTAGTCACACATCCTACAACAAGAATTAAAATAAGAAGCTGAATCTGTTTCATACTATAACCCTAATGACGATATCTTCGCTCAATTCCGTCAAGAAAATCGTGAAGGGAGTCTAAAATCTTATCCACCATTTCAACAGCTCGAGACTCATCCGCTTCTGATTTGCATAATTTATGTAATAAATGGGCCTCAGTTTCAGCATAGAGAACATCTTTGGCTCTATTTTCTCTAAATTGGTCCACGCTATCGTCGTCTTTCAGCCCATAAAACATGCGTAGCCCCGATATTTTAGTACGAGCAATATCTGGTTTCTGTCGCTCATAGGCAAAGATTGCAGCATGACCATCGATGGGATTTTCTGAAGTTACACTCTCTTGCAAAACTTTAATTAAGTGGCGAGTTTCATCGGAGAAAAAATGATTCAGCAATTCCGTTTTTTCAACGCCTAAGGCCTCAGCAAATCGGGTCCAAGTCTCCAATTCATTGTTCCCGCCCCGCTCCTGATGTACCAAAGTCTCCAATAGAGCCTGACGGATTTGAGGGTCTTCACATCTGGAATGAAGCGCACTGATAAACCTCGGAAACTCTCTCTCAATCATGTAGCACTCTTTCACATAACCCTTGATTTCATCCGATGTTAATTGGCCTGCTCCCCACCTTGAAAAAAAAGAATGGGTCAACAAATGTTTACTTTGAACTCTATCTTCTAAACGAGACCTTAATGTCAGCATCTTACCCCCCTTAAATTCCCATATAACTATGAGTCGTTTTCAAAGAACAGTCCGAAATTCAAATCGACACGTTGCAACGCGTTACTACACAAACTTTGTTGCCAACCTGATGCATTATTATTACCGTTTGCGATTATGCAAAATAAAATAAAGTGGTTCTTGCTCATTGCCTTGCTCATTCCATGTTGGGTCATAGGAATAAAATACGATATTGATCTCGTAGTATTACATGCCACCGCCCAGTTTATGAACGGCGACTACACGCGAGTCTATGCACAAAATGGTAATTTAGGACGATACTTCTACGGCCCCTTTTCTTTGATCTTAATTAAGCCATTGGGTTACCTGCCCTATGTCGCTGTTAAATATTTCTGGCTGTGCTTGCAGACTGTTTGTTATTTTGTTTTTTGGAAGGTTCTTTCTGATCTTTATCCCTTTCTCAAGGAAAAAAGCCATTTTTGGGGATGGATTCTCATCTGGATTGTCGCCATCAATCCCATTCACAACAACTATCAAAGCAATAATATTCAGCTCATGTTAGCGACTATTTTGGTTTTAGCTGAGAAGATGGCGAGAAGTTCCTCAGATAAGAAACAGTTGCTCGCAGGTGTTTTAGTGACGATTGCCGCCGGAATAAAAATTTTCCCCCTTTTCCTTGTGGCTTACTACTTTTTGGCTAGAAACAATCAGATCAAAAAAGGAATTATCTTAGGATCCTTGATGATTTTAGTTAGTCCTTTTCTTTTTTTGGGACTAGATAAGGCAGTATTCCTATACGGGGGTTTTTTCCAAAACTTAACCACTTACTCGGCAGAGAATAGCTTAACTGCAACCAACGATATCCTTTGTATACCTTCACTACTTGCACGTTTTGGTCTTCCCAACGGGGCAAGCAACGTTTTTGTTCTTTTAATTTCTGCCCTATTTTTTATTTGGGTCTTGATGACTAAAAAAAAGGTCCGCGACTCCAGAAGCGAGTTGCACACTCTAGCGGTAGCGTGGGCTCTCAGCGTTCTTCTAAATCCAAGCACACGCCCACATTATTTTATATTTTACGTTCCTGCATTCTGCTCGATTTATGAGATTCTTTTACACCGAACTCGATCTATCTATCTCAATACGACACTAGCGATTGCAACTTTATTAATAGCCTTCACAACCGAAGGAGTCGTTGGAAAAAAAGTCAATGAAATCCTGGAGGCCAATAGTGTGCCAACTTATGGGATGGTAATACTCTGTACCCTGCTTTTTGTTCTTATCAGTAAAGACGAAAACACTGTTTCTACTAGTGAAGTCCGGGGCTAATTACCGGCGGTGCCTTCGAGCTCTTCTTCCATGATGTCGCCTGCCGTGTGACCTGCGGTGAGCTTTCTTAAAAGTAGCCTTCGAGACTCGCTGAGCCCCGCGATATGAATTGTGAGAGGAAACAGAGGTAAATTTCGACCCAAAAAATGGGACCTTACTGACAAGAGAGTTGATTTGATAGGTTACTTTTCTACCAAACCAGCCTCTTTTATAGGCTGTGAATCCTCCGTAGCAAACCCCTGCAATAAGGGCGATTGGAATCACTTTTCGAAACAATTGCTTAATTTTCCAAATCAGTTCAGACATCAACTCCTCACTCTCTCGGAGCACGACCCCAAAGGGCGCGCTGAAGCGTCTGAGGGTCGGAACGCAACTCCCATGCCCGCATCGCGCAAAACACCAAAAAGCTACTTTTTTAACGTAATTTCGCATTCTTAGAACTAACCCTAAAAGAATGTAACCCTTTAATACAAGCGCCTAATTGTTATACACAGTGCCCATCATGGCCATTCTTATTGATGTGAGAAAACATGAACACTCCATATTTCCTCCATAATTTTGGTGTAGCGTAAAAATTAAGAGTGTTCGTTTGGGGGGAGTAACAATGCGGATTGCCGCACGACACATTTTAACTACATTGTCCTTGTGGGGTCCCTTTCTCGTCTATTCCACACGGGCCCAAGCCACGACCCCCATTGACCAAAAACTGTTTAACAGTATGACCTCATTTTCATTTTCAGGAGACCGAGAACCTCTATCAGGGGTAGTCCGAAACCAGAAAACAGAAACCGACATTAGAACAGTCATTCAAACCCCAGCACAAAAAGAAGTTATTGTATCGGTTTGGAGCCCTCGAGTTCACCCATTTAAAGAAGCTCCGACTTATAAAACAAGCCGGACATGTCGTTTCGGTGAAATTTTAGAATCAACAATAGGGGTCGTCGATATCACAAAGACCCATATTCTAAGGAAAACAGGGCGGGACTTAAAAGTTCCCCATGCTTTTGAATGGAATGATACAACTTTAAAACTCACCGAAATATCCCCTCCCAAAAACTTTCCCTTTAAATACGAAAGCAAAGGAAAAGTTTTCGAATTTATCAAGACTGGCAGCTGCCAATATTTCCCAACAGAAATGGCTCCAAATGAGGATCCTTATCGTTACTTTTATAAGCATTTAGAGATAGCACGATTAACTCATGCAACGGATATCATTTTTCCAACAACTCTATTCAACTTCATATCCCAGAGAAAAGAACTTGTCGGAGTCGACTACATGTTCCCCATCGAAGACATGCGAGATCTTATGATCGATCTTAAGGGATCGACATTTTTGATGCCTGAACAACAGGGAGGTTTTTTATTCAAGAATAGTCAACGAATCTCAATTAAAAATTTAAACCTAGAGTGGCCTCACCCCGATCACGATGGAAGCCGTGCCTCTGGCCCTCCAGTTCACGGGGTGTACAGTCCCAGAGCAAACAATTCTGACCTTTGGTTTGAGAACCTAAATCTTAAAAGAGTCCCGGGCTGGGGCTTTTACTTTGATTCCATCCATGGAGCTTCGATTTCTAACAGTTCAATTACTCAAGTTGTCGGAGACACAGTAACCGCAGCAAGAGAAGGTGCCATCCGAGCCATCAATAGCCATGACATAGTTATCCTAAAAAACCGTTTCGAGAATTTGGGAAGCGATGGCATCTCGCTCCATGGACAGATGGCTGTGATTACTTCAACCCCTTATCTCTGGAAGCCTAGTGAAAGCAGTAAAGCGATGTTAGCTTGTGTAGGGATGGGTTCAACTTGGGGCCCTTACTCCGAAAGCGAACAGATCGGTTTCTTCGACTCAAAACTAGCTTTTCTGGGTGAAGCTTCTGTTAAACGAGTTCATCACTTTTCAATTGCTTCAAAGGACACCCCGTCCTATTGCAAAGGATTTTCCCATTGCAGCGAGATATGCTATGTCCCCCATCCGGAATTTTCTGCACGTAAAGATGGATTTGCAGTGAGTTTAAATAAGAACTCATCACTCTTTCTCATCAGGCACAATACACTTTCAGTTGTTTCGGGCAAAGGGTTAAACATTCAGGGTAGTAACGGGGAAATCTCAGATAATATTATTTCGGACACGGGTGGGCCCGGAATCCAATTGAGCGCTGATTTGGCAAACCGACTTCAAGGGCCCGGAACTTTCAATCTTCTACTTAGAAATAATGAACTTCGAAATGTCGTAACAAAAAAAGAGTACCTTTCAAGCACTGAACCTTTTTTCGGAGGAATATCAATCGGTGCAAGTCGAACCGAAGCAGATGGTCGGGCCGTTCTTGTTTTCGCTCCTCTCAACCAATTTATAACAATCGATGGTTTTAAATCGATCGTTGATCAGACAGGTTCCGTGGCGCTTCAAATTGCTTCTGCTAAAACTGTCGAAGTGAACCAACTCCTTGTAGGTTCGGCTGGACTTTCAAGAGACTTGAACTCAGGAAGTCTTTCGGGTAGTTCTGCCGAGGGATCTGTGCTTTTAACTCGATGCCAGCAAATCGACCTGAGTGGTTTAAGTAGCCCTCCCACCCTCGACCGAAAATATGCTCGAACAAGAACCATCGTCATTGATTCTCCTCACGTTACCCAAATCCGAATTCCAATTTCTACAAGAGGCCGCTCAGGTTTCTCTGCCAATACAATTTGGTACACAACTTTTAGAGGATGGTTTAAAGATGACCTCATGAAAACACCGGGGGAAATAAACCTAGTTTTAGACTCGCCAGGTCTTTCAACTTTCCACAAGAAACCTCCGTTACAAGCGTACTCAATCATGACACCCAAAGTAGGCGATAAGGAGTCAACAACGCTGGGGTCCACTTTACCTATCAATGCGACATCGAATCGTTGGGTTTCCACTGGAACTCTAGGTTGGCAATCGCCTAATCGCATTCAACTGCGGCCAAGTTTCAAGGCTCAATACCCAAACCTCTTTTTGTCGATTGATAAAGCAACAATCTCACCAAAAAAGCAGAGTCAACTACCTTTCGAAAGTTGAAAACTCTTTCTTAAAAAGCTATCCTTTTAACGGACTAAAGTATCTCTAGGAGTTAACAACTATGGCTCTCAATTACTTCACAGATTTTCCTGATCGCGTCGAGCAGTTGCAAAAATATTGTCAGCTTTCCCAACTTGCTTCTCCGCTTGAAGAATATTTTGGTGAGAAAGATTTTTTTAAAAATCCCGATGAAGCCATGACTTTTTATCATGGGGTTCTCGAGGAGTTGGGAAAATTAGCAGCCACAGAAATACGACCTTCAGCACAAATCATCGATCAAACGGGTGCATCCCTAGTAGACGGGGAAGTGATCCTACCCAAAGAACTTGAGGCCAACATTCACAAACTGAAAGAGTTAGGTGTTTTTAGTGGCCTTGCTAGCAGATCCCATGAGGGTTTTAACTTACCCCAAGCTGTGCAGGCCATGGCTCTTGAAATTTTAGCTCATGCTTGCCCTAACACTGCCCTAACCGTTGCTTGTTACTCGATGGCTCCATTTGTTGAAATGTGGGGAACAGAGGAACAAAAAAGCCGAATTCTTCCAAAACTCATGAGCCTTGAATGGAAATCATCCATGGCCCTCACTGAGCCCAATGCAGGATCTGACCTTGGAAAATTGCGAACCTCAGCGAAACGAGAGGGAGACCAATACATCGTCAACGGAAATAAAATTTTTATTACCGGCGGCTCCGGAGACGTCACATTCGCACTCGTTAGAACAGACCCGAATAGCACTGGGCTTTTAGGGTTATCAGTTTTGATCATTCCCCGAAAGATTGAAGGTAGAGAAAATTACCGAGTCACAAAAATTGAAGACAAAGTCTGCCTTCATGCCTCCCCAACTTGTGAGATTGTGTTCGAAAATTCAATGGGTGAATTATTAGGACCGGAGGGCCAAGGATTCAAGGTAATGCTGGACTTGATGAACGACGCTCGTTTAGCGATGGCAGCCCTTGCCATTGGGATTGCTTGTGGCTCACTCGAAGAATCAAAAAATTATGCCAAACAACGTGTCACAATGGGGAAGCCAATTATCCAGCACCCCATGGTCGCCGATATGATATTTGAAATGGAGCTTGAGATAAAAGCCATGCGTTCAATGGTTAACGAAGCCGCGATGTCTTTCGATTTAATGCGTGTCTCAAGGAAGAAAGAGGACGATGCAAATTTCAAGAAATGGCGAAAAAGATATCGAAGACTCACCCCCCTTTGCAAATACTACTGCTGTGAGAAAGCCATCACTATTTCTCGGAATGCGTTACAGATTTTTGGCGGTTACGGGGTCTGCAAAGACTATCCGGTTGAGAGACTACTACGAGAAACCATTATCTACCCTATCTACGAGGGCACGTCACAAATTCAATCCTTAATGGTTTTAAAAGACACCCTTAAAGACGTGGCCTCACAAGCGACAGGCTTTTTGGGCTCACTTGCAGGGGCGTGGGCTGAATCCAAAGTTGCGATGAACCCCGTAAAATCTAATCTTCTAAAAGCAAGAAATGAGCTCAACATTGCTATCAAATCCATTTTAATGAGCATCATTAAAGATAAATTCAAGAGTGATATCGACTCTCTTAAAAACTCAAATATCCAGCAATTCTTGAAAGATTACTCACTAAATCTACTCAGTGAGAAGACCGATCTGACTTACCCATTTCTGGTAGCGGAACGATTTACTCGAATCACTTGTGACTACTACGCTCTAAAGTGCATGAGTGATCAGCTACCAAGTGGAGACACTCATCGAGAAAAATGGGTCTTAGATTTTGCTGAGCTCATTTTGCCTAGAATGAAGATGGAAAACGAGTATATGAACAATCGATTGCTCTCCCTTATAGATTACATGAAGCGTCATTCAATTTAACCGATCTATTCAATAGAATACCCCAATCTTGGCTGTTATATTCCCGCCATGACGTGGATTATTGTTTCTTTTTTAGCACTGGGTCTATTGGCACTTGTTTTTGTATTACTCAATCGAGCTAATCAAAACCAACTCAGTACAGGCTTTAAAATGCTTCAAGATACAGTGGAGGCATTTCAGAGAAACCTCGTTTTAAATCAGAAAGAGTATGAAAAATCGAGCGAATCACGAAACTCCATGCTGAGGTTGGAACTCCAAGAAGCTCTGCAAAATAGTCGACAAGAGGTCCAATCAGGATTGGCGAATACGACTCTTCTGCTTGAACAAAAGGTCTCGCAAATTGATCAAAGGCTTGATCATCGACTCAACTCTCTCACTCAGAATGTGGGTGATAAACTTGAGAAAAATCTTAAAGAAGGATTCATTCATTTTGAAAAAATTCAAACCCATTTGAAGCAGGCCGAACTTCAATTACAAAATCTAAATACAGTAGGTCAATCCATTAATGATCTAAACAACTTGCTCAAGTTGCCACACCTACGTGGGAATTTTGGAGAGGCAGTTCTTGAGCAGCTTCTCACCGACTTACTCCCACAAGATGCGTTCGAGCTTCAATATCGAGTGGTTCCCTCATCGACCGAAAGAGTAGATGCCGTCATTAAATACCCTCAAAAAGTTCTACCCATCGATAGTAAATTCCCACGTGAGCAGGTACTGCCACTTTTTGAAACAAGTGACCCTACCAAGCTTGAGTCGGCCCGAAAAAACCTTGCAGAAATCATGAAAGGGCTGGCTAAGTCTATTAAGGAGAAATACATACATCCCGAGCACGGGACTACTGAGCTGGCCCTTCTATTTGTTCCTTCTGAAACGCTCTATTTTGAGATCCTTAAAAACATCAAACTTTGCGAGGATCTAGCTAAACTCAAAGTCTTTGCAGTGTCACCCAACACGCTTGCAATAACTCTGCACTCCATTGCCCTCTCAAGAAGCTATTATGAGATGGCCAAAGGTGTTGAGAAAACAATCACTGAAATAAAAAAATCTCAACAACACTTTAAAAATTTTGAAGGGCGATTTTTAGAAGTTGGAAACTCCTTGAATAAGGCCCAGACCGTATTTAATACAGCATCAACTCACTTATCCAGATACCAATCCGCCGTTTCTAGACTAACCGGTGTTGAGGCCACAGACGGAATCGAGCCCCAAAGTGATGCAGCGCCCCAGACATTAACTCCGTAATTTTCAATAAAGCAGATTGCCGAGTACGCGTCTCTTAGAATAAGAACATTGCATGAGCCAATTCAATTCTAAAATGCCACCTCAAAACCTAGATGCCGAGCAGTCGGTTTTAGGTAGTATTTTAATTGATAACCAGGTTTTTCATAAAGTCATCGACCTGCTTTCCCCCGATGACTTCTATCGACCAGCTCACTCAAAGATCTTCGATGCGATGATTAAGCTCATATCGCAAAGTCAGCCCATCGATACAGTGACTTTAACCTCTAAACTAAAAAATCTTGGAATGTACGATGAAGTGGGGGGAGCCGCTTATTTAGCTGAACTTCTTGAAAGAGTTCCGACTGCCATCAATGCCGAATACCATGCCAAGCTTATTAGAGATCAAGCGATCAAAAGAAATTTGGTGTCAGTTTGCACGGAAATAGCAAGCCGTGGATTAGACCCTGGACAAACAACTGAAGAGCTACTGGACTATGCGGAAAAAACTATTTTTTCGCTCTCAAACACAAAACAGACTCGCAGTTTAGTCCCAGTAAGAGATGTCGTAAAAGACGCATTTAAAGAACTAGAAAAAAGGTTTGAAAATCAGGGACAAATGACAGGAGTCCCATCGGGCTATATAGATTTAGATAAAATCACCCAAGGTTTCCAACGTTCAGACCTGATTATCGTCGCCTGCCGTCCCGGTATGGGTAAAACTAGTTTCTCTCTTGGAGTGGCTCGACATGCGGCAACTCACGTTGAGGCTCCAGTGGTTTTCTTCTCTCTAGAGATGGCAAAAGAACAGATCGTATCTCGTTTGCTGGCCGCTGAAGGAAAAGTAGATTCCACTCGATTAAGAACGGGGAAACTTACCGAGCAAGATTGGGAACGCCTTACTCGGGGAGCAGGAAGATTGTCTGACGCCCCAATCTATATTGATGACACTCCGGCCCTCACTGTATTAGAAATGCGAAGTAAAGCCCGAAAATTGAAGAGCGAGTTAGGAGATCTGGGGATTATTATCGTCGACTATTTACAGATCATGGGAGCTACCAATAAGAACGATAATCGAGAGAAAGTGATTGCGGACATTTCGAGATCTTTAAAAGCGCTAGCCAAAGAACTTAACGTACCCGTTGTTGCTTTGTCACAGCTCAATCGTCAAATCGAAACCCGACCTGATAAACGCCCCATGATGGCAGACTTAAGGGAATCCGGAGCCATTGAACAAGACGCCGATATCATCCTGTTTATTCACCGTGATGATATAGATACCACCCAACCTGGGGCCGTCAACATGGCAGAGTTTATTATCCGAAAACATAGAAACGGTCCTCAAGGAACGGTCAAAGTTGCTTGGTTAGGTCAATACACCTCTTTTGAAAACTTAAGCAACCAAACCCTCTAATAAAATTTAAATATTTATTGGTGTTTACGACTTTTGATGTGGTAGGATTTTTGTCACTAGGTTGACCGATTGAAAAAGAAAACTAAAAAAAAATCTTCTCCTTCAAAAGCTAAACGTCAACTGCCGACGGGAGACGAACTCTTAAACCAAGTTGTAAAACTCACCGGTCTTCCACACAAAGCCATCAAAAATGAGCTCAAAGAGATCCTAGAAAAGAAAAATATCAACATTCATCAACTCAACTTGGGACAATTGCGCTGCGCCGCTGCAAGTTACGTGAGAGAAATTATGGTGAGCCTCATAGAAAAATATTCTTTGAGGCGAAACGATTCGGTGCATTAATTTCAATTCTTCAAATTCGTTTCATTGAAACTCTAAGGTAAACTATGTTAGCTTTTAAAGTTTAGAGGTTACGGAGGATTATTTTTAATGAGAGTGGAGCACAAAGGATATTGGACCCTTTTTCTGGCGTTGCCCTTTTTAGTCAGCTCATGCGCCACTTTAACCCGAGAGCCATCGCAATCTTCAAAAACAAAAAACTCCTTAGAGATGCAAGATGAACCTACCCTCCCTCTTCAAAGCTTCATACCTTTTCAAAAAGAACCTCGAGCGAGAACCGCAAGCGACATCGAAGCGCTCACGATTGATGATGTAATACGACTGGAAGAGCCCAACACTCAAAATCTTTACGACAATAGTCGTTACGATTTTCCGATTACGGTGAATTCAAGAGTCGAGGGTTGGATTGACTATTTCACTGGCAAAGGACGGGGACACATGGAGCGATACTTAGGACGCTCTAGCCGATACATGCCAGTGATGAAACAGATATTTAAAAAATCGGGGCTTCCCGAAGATTTAGTCTATCTAGCTCTTATCGAAAGCGGGTTTAATTTAAGAGCCAAATCTCGAGCCAAAGCGGTTGGCCCTTGGCAATTCATGAAGGCCACTGGGAAAAGATATGGTTTAAGAGTGGATGCTTGGGTTGACGAGCGACGAGATCCTATTCGTAGCACCGAAGCAGCAGCGAACTATTTAAAGGACCTCTATCTCATGTTTGAATCTTGGTATCTAGCGGCAAGTGCGTACAATGCCGGTGAGTACAAAGTTCTAAGAGCTATTGAAGAAACCAAAACTAATAATTACTGGCGTATCTGCGAGACTAAAATGCTTCGAAGAGAAACTAAAGACTACGTTCCTAAACTTATCGCAGCCGCAATTATCGCCAAAAACCCCACTAAATACGGTTTTTCAGAAGTGGACTATCAGGACCCGCTTCAGTTCGACTCCATTGAGGTCAATGAACCTGTCAAGCTTAAGTCGATCGCTAAATTAATCCATGTATCAGAAGATGACATACTCGATTTGAACCCAGCCTATGCTCGCTCAGTTACTCCTCCCAGTGGCGGGCCTTACCCACTTCGAGTCCCGCCGGGAACCAAAGTGCTTCTGGAGCGAACGCTTGCGTCCAACAACCTCACAGTTCAATTAAATGAACTCCCCCAAGAGGTCACTGTAAAACCAGGGGATACTTTGAAATCCATCGCAAATCGATACAGAGTAACATCCTCAGCTCTAGCCAATGCTAACAACATGAGCACTAAAGAATCTTTAGCCCCAGGAACAGTGTTGGTATTGCCCAAGGGAGCCTCTATTCGGACATCTCAAAAAAATCTACCAAGCTCTCCACCGAGCCGAACTCCTTCTGCTGAAAGTTCACCGAATGGAGAATACGTAACTCACACTGTTCAAAGTGGAGAATCATTGTGGTCTATTTCTGAAAAGTATAATGTAACCGTACAAAACCTCTTCAAATGGAATAATTTAAAACGCTCACAAATTAATCCGGGAAAGCAGATAAAAGTAAAATTGAGCAAAAATAAAGAAGCAGGCCGGAACGACTCAAAAAAACAGAAAAATCAAAGATCCTAGAAAACTCCTATAGTGAAGTTAAATTTAATAACCTCCCTATCCTTTCCCAATCCCTGCGAAATATCTATAACGGCTGGTCCCACTGGTGTTTTATAACGTAACCCTACCCCTACACCATCATGCCGATTATCAGTAAACCATGATTGAGCGGCTAATTTAGAAAATATTTGTCCAGAGTCTACAAAGACCGCCAAACTCAGATCACCAAATACTTCTGTTCTTAATTCTCCTCGTAGATTGTAAAATCCGGCAGTCACCGAATTGACCTGAGGATTGAACCTGCGAGGCGAAAAGCCCCTAATAGAGCCCTGACCTCCGAGCGAGAGTTCGGTTAACAGCCTTGCTTTTGGAATGGGGTACTGATGGTCCAGAGAGTCTGCATAACCGGCTCCTGCAAAAAGTGCGAGTCCGAACGGATCAAATAGAGGAACGTAGAACGAATTTCTTAACATCCACATATGAAAACTCACTTCACGACTTGAAGCCAACGCGGGCAGTGCCAGCTCTCCATCAAGCGTGTGAAAAGTACCCTTAGTAGGATTAAAAGGATCATCTCGGAAATCAAGCTGAAAACCAGGACCTGTTGAACCGATATTGACGGTCTCTGTAGCTGGGGGAAATCCGGGTTGATAATTATTACCATTCGGATTGGTAGGGTTATTCGGGTCATTCGCATCCATCAACACTAACGTTTTTGTTGTAGTTCTTTCATACCGATGAAATCGATAAATAAACCTAAACACTTGGGAAAACTTTTTTTCAACCCGTTCTTCAATTCTAGCTCTACTCTGCAAATTGGAGATTGTTCCGCCAGAATTGGTACCAACCTCGTAATTATCGAGACTAGCCTGACTAAAAAAAACAGCCGGAACATTTAGAAGATAAGGCGCTCGGTAACCCAAAACAGCTGAGTATTCCACAAATGGAACTAGCTCTAACTTCGACGTCAGGGGTAATCCAATTTCAGTTCTAGCCGAAGCCGTCTGGTTCAATCCGAACATGTTGTTATAAGCTACGCCCAAAAATCCACGGAGCCTAAACCTTGGATCCTCATAAACCGCTCCCAATCCAAGCTCACCGCTACCAGCTTTAGTCTCCAGAACGGCTACTTTTAAATTCTTCTTGTTTTTGTCGATAGGGTCCACTGTCCCTATCATTTCAACTTTTGAAAAAAGCCCAGTAAGTAATAGTTCATCTTCAGACTGTCTTATTTTTTCGGCATCATACTTTTCACCGGGCTTAACACGGATATCCCTCTCAATGACTTCGGTCTTAGTGACGCGGTTCCCTTCGACTGTGACATTTCCTACGAAATACTGAATACCCTCATCCACGGAAATTCGCACGATCGCCCTTGATGGATCTTCGCCATACACGATCCCGTTATCTCTTTGCACTTTTACATCAGAAAAACCTTCGCGCAGATAAAACTGTTCAATAAGCTCCTTAGACCGATCGATAAGACTTTTTTTTACGGGCTCTCCGACTTGAAAAAGAATAAGTGCCTCGATATCTTTCCGACGGGCTGAACCAACACCATTCAAATCGATTCGGCTAACTACGGTTTGCGTTCCCAATTCAACATTAAAAATAAGGTCTACGCCTTTTTTATCATTTGAAAAACTGACTCTCGGAACAGGGAGAGAAACTCTCAGATAGCCATTCTCTTCAAGCCAACTGATCATGTCTTTACATGTTTGCTCGAGACCAGCTTCCCAAAAAACCCCCCTGCTTAATACCCCTGAGCCATGCTCAAAAAAGAGTTTTTTAAATCTGCTGACTCCGATTTCACTGGCCCCGTTTACAATAAGCGAATCAATAACAACTCGAGATCCTTCATCAATTGCGAACTTGTAGATCTGAACCTTACCAGCATTGTTTTTTTCAGCGGTCCAAGACACTTCGCAAAAATGATAACCCGCTGCTTTGTAGCGCTCTAAAATGAGTTGCTGAATAAACCGAATAGGATCAGACTGCCCCAAAACGTCGGGCGTAATCCACTGACGAATGACATCCGTTGGGAACAGAGAATTTCCATTGAATACAAACTGATACTTCTTACCTACTTTAAGTACAAACTCAATTTCAACACGGCTCTTGGTTTCATTGAAGTTTAAATTGGTCTCATCCACTTTCGAATCGGGATACTGATTTGAGATAAAATATTCATTGAGACTGTTAATGGACTTTTCCAGTGCCGTACGAGTGAAAGGCTCTCCCACTTTTAAATTAATGGCTCTTCTGAACTCCGCCGCTTGCTCTTTGTCGACATTTCCCAATTTGATGCGGCTAATTCGTGTTGGCATGCCTTCGATCACACTGACTTTGAGACCTACGATATCAGAATCAATTTTTTTTTCTTTTTTGATGTCTACCTCAACAAAAAAGAATCCCCTTGCTTCATAAGCAGTTCTGATAGCCTGTTTAAGATTGGACACATTTCTGGGTTCAATAACTTTATCAGGCTCCAAAAGTTCAGCGGAGGAACTGATCTCACTCTGGATGTCAGGCCTGACCTCCGAGAGATCAAGATCCTGAAGTCTTTCAACCAAATTGACATCAAGAATCAAATCAAGACCTTGAGGGGATTCTTGTTTACGAATAAACAAGCTCTGAATTTTTCCGCCTTGAACAAGTTCTCGTATGTTCTGGTCTATCCTCTTAAGATCGAGTTTGGATCCAACCTCAAGACCCAGCGCTTTTTGAATTTTCTGACCTTCGTTGGCACTTATATTTGGAATTTGGACTGAGTGGACGAATGGGGTGGGGGAATTAAAAGATAGGGCTTTATTCAAACTGAAAACGATACCTAAAATCCAAACCATACGATTTAATGGCATCGTTCTGAGTCGTTCCTCTAATTTTATCAACTGCGCTTGCATTGACGGTAAAGTTATCATCCAACAACTGTTCTATTTTAAACTCTTTCATTGCATTCTGATCTAAGGTACTAGAATAGGACACTTTTGTCTTATTGGTAATCTCTTTTTGAATTTTTACAGCTGGCACAGAGCCATCGTTATTTACGAGTGGAAAGCCCTGCGTTGCCCCTTGGGAACTGCCCGGTGTTCCTGCCCCTCCAATCCCGGTCCGCTGCATATTAACTCTGATATTCACTCCGAGTTCATTTTGGAGTTTTGACTGTAACGGGCTCTTGCCAACTAAGGTACTTCCGAAATCCAAGTAATTATCGTCTTGTCCTCGAGTCGTGACCCCCAAAATCAAAAGCGCAATCAAATCCGGCTCAGCTAAAGATGGTACCGAACTCAATCTTATTTTGTAATCTTGGGGAGTTCCATAGGCGCTTAAGTTGACTTCATACTCAATCGGAACTTGAGTGCGTTGTTCTTTTACAAAGCTCTTCGCTAGAACATTAAAACGAGGACTTATTTTCTCTCTACTTTCAAACTTAACATTAGCGCTACTTAAATTAAATTGAGTCTCTTTAAAAAAAACTGCGCCCTTGATACTATCTGCCTCACCAAGAAGACCGAGCGCTGTATTGTCTCCTAACAAGTGAAAATCCCCCTTCCACTCAGCTTGCATCACTTCGGTATCAACATAAAAACCACGTTCTGCTCGACACTTAAGGTCAAACTTCAGACTAACCTCATCGGAGCCCCCCTGGGGCTTAATATCGAATTCAGATAAGCGGCCTTCGTCAATTTTGCAGTTACCGGATAGTAACAGTGGGAACTCACTTCCCTTCAACTGAAGATCTCCGCTCAATTTGAGACTCAAATACCGGTCTTGTTTAAAACCAATCCCTCTGGCGACCAACTGTAAATTTGGGGCAAATTTAGAAAAGCGACCAATCTCAATACCACCTTTAACCTGAAGGTTACCTCCCCCGTGAGTAGCTTCGAATCGGTCAATTCGTAAACTGTCTTGCGTCAGCGAAAACTGACTCCTTACATTTCGAAAATCTTCGCTTAGGTTTTTAATTTTGAATGCTCCGTCGTCAACACTTAAGTTTCCAAGCATTTCAAAATTGGGTAATTTCCCAGAAACTCTTATGCCAGCTGTTACTTTGCCAGATCCAAACTCAAGCCCAGGAATGAAGGGTTGCAAATACAGTAAATCAACTTTGGCGTCGAGAGCACCCTGCACGGCTTGTTTGGGATTGATATCAATGTTCCCTGAAATAAGACTATCTTGCCCCGAAAGTTCAAAGGGTGAAACTTTGATTGAACCTTTTTCAACCACGAAAGATATTGGTCGCTGGTTTTTCACGGGCGCTGTTTTAAGTTCCAATTCCAGCTCTCCCAGCGTTCCAGAACCACTTACAGAATGCCATTCATTAAAGTTGCCCGAAAGTTCAACGTCCCCCGTAGCTCTAATCCCCCCAAAGGCCGCCAAATCTTTTCCCGACCACATCGAGATCAGAGGTAGCACATTGCAATTTTTAAAATTCAGGAGAATTTCAGAACCCAATTGTTTTTCGCTATGAATCGAGACCAATCGTCCTTGAAGTGATTGTCCAAAAAGGTTTCCGACGAACTCAGTTTTTTCAGGGGTTTCCTTGATGGATATATTCGAGTCGCCTAGGGATTGATTCCTAAACAATGTCTTGATGAGTTTAAGCTCTCCCCGACCATTAGGCCTTGTCAGATCCCCTTCTAAATTAATCTGGCCTACAATTTCACCTGCGATCGGAGCCCCTTTGACATAGTCTAAGTCTTCAAGTTTAAGCCCATAACTCTGTAATCTTAACTTTGATTTTTGTTTTTTAAAAAACCCTTGAAATCCAATAGCTCCTCGAGGTTTTGTCAAAGTCCCTCTCGTAATCTCAACAAAATCATCACGGTAAGTCAGAGAGAAAGCTCCTCCCAACCACTTCTCCTCAAACCAGCTAATCCCCCGCACATTGCCATTGGCGGTGACTTGAATTCCCTTTTCGTCATGCCCCCCCTCAAGCGTCACTTTAGCAGACAGCTCCCCCCCCCGAGGTGGAGAAAATTCAAGCTTGTTTCGTTTAAAAAAGTCAAAAACCTGATCGACTGAGGCCCTTTTTGTTGAAATGTTGAATTTATATCTTGTTAGTTTTGGCTTAAAATCGACGAAACCATCGCTCCTAATTGTGTCAAGAGAAGGAAGCTCTAGAGATTCAAAAGAAAGTAAATCGTCCTGATATTGAACTTTCCCCTTTACCGAGCCGAGCACAACTCTGGCAATCTCCCCGTTTTTTAGGTCAAAAGCACCCGAAATGACTGGTTCTCCATTTTCGATCTTTATTTTGGCTTGAAGGTCAGCCATACCTCCGAAAGCTAAATCTTGAATTTTCTTGAGCCGTGATAAAGATAATGACTTTCCTTCGACCACAACCTCAGGCGACAGGCCGGTCTTCCAATGAGAATCAGCAACGATAGCACCATCAAGAACTTGCACCTGACTTTTGATATGCCCCTCGCCCTTTTTCAACTCAAAAGATGACGCGAGCTTACCTCCATCAATGGTAACCACAGTGTTATCGACTGATATAGGCTCATCTGGATGGGCAAGCACTGTTAAGTGATTGAAGTCTGTATTGAGTTCACCGGAAAGGTTAAATGGTTCGTCAAGTGAACCCTTAAATTTACCCTTTCCATTCAACCCAACATAAAGTGGGTTTCTTTTTATTTTTAAATTATCCATCAACCGATGCAGTTCCAAATTGTCGATTTGAAACTCACCATAGATCGGCGACTTCTCTTTGAATTCTAAAATCATTTTTTCTGAAGTAATTTTCCCCTGCCCAACGTCAATTGACAGACCAAAAGCCGTCATTTTCTTTCCGTCCGCAGTAAAAGCTAACTGACCGGAGTTCAGCAAATATCCATCCCAATTAAAATCATGGATCGCAAGTTTCCCTTGTCCAGAATAGCTTTTCCCGTTCTTCTCCAGCGTCCCCTCGCTTAAAACTGTACCAGAGAAGTCTTTAGGCAAGTTTTTTTGAAACTCTTCGATCTGAGTCAAAGCAGCAACAGATGCTTTAATTGAATATACAGCCCGGAAAGAATCGGGTCCCGTATTTGCTCGAATTGGGAGAGAGGTTGCTCCTTTGAGGGTGAGAGACATCCAATCACTTTCAATGTTAACCCGATTGGCCCTTACGCTTGTGGATGTGACATCGAAGTCAAAATCGGCTGAACGAATAACGGAATGTAGTTTTCCTCGATCAAGGGTTAAACTTGAAAAGTTTGAAGTGATGTTGAATTGATCCCTCGCTGCTTTAGCTACAAAAAGAGTAAATCTACCTGAATCGATGGCTATTTTGGGGTCGGATAAGCTCACCAAAACATAAGCGTCTACAATACCAACTTTCTCAATTTCAATGTTAAGGCCGCCACTCTTAACTTTCCATTTCGACTGGGCTTTTAGAACTTTCTCAATTTTTCGATATAACAGGTCAGCTTCTTCTAAAACAATTTTCGGTTGAAACAGTGAGACTTCACTCAACGTGAGTTTCCCCAGCAAAATAGATAGCGGATTAATGACAATTTTAATCCTTTCCATTGAAAGGGCGCTTGGAAGCTGTATGGGGCTTTGTGGTGAAGTCCTTAGCGTGACTTTATTTAGGTAGATTTTAGGAATCGGCAGAGAGACTTCGACTTGTGCTATATTGATTTGGACCCCTTGAGGCTCAGCGAGCTTCCTCACTTCTGTCAGAATGAAATCTTGTACCCAACTCGAGGAGAACAGTAAGTTCAACACAAAGTACAGTAGGCCAAGCCCGAGAAAAATTTTAAATAGCGACCTTTTCATTTAGTCTTTAGCTCTTGCTTCCCACTTTATTATCTCTTCTATTGATGATGGCTTGCATCACTTTATTAATACCACGATAATGTCGATCAAGGTTTGATAATTTCTGGGCAGACTCTTCCGCTCTACCTAAATCGCCTAGCTGAATATAGATTTTTGCAATGCTGTACAGACTTTCCTTGGCAATTTCTTCAGGAACTTGAGGATTGCGTAATATCATTTGAAAAATATCTAGAGCACCCATAGTGGCTCCAGACTCTAATTCAATCTCCCCGAGCATCGACTGAGCAACCAAATATTTCGGGTCCTCAGAAGAAACCAAGAGCAAAAATTCTTTCGCCTCAATGAGTAAGCCCATCTCTCGAAATGCAACAGCAAGATCAATCAGGGCCAAAGAATCATCTTTGACGAGCGTCCGGGCTTTCTGTCTAAATTCGTCAACTAAAGTATGAATGGGTTCAATCCCTTTAGGAGTCTGACCTAGCTCCTCTTCAAGATCTTGAATAAGTTTTTTTAAATTATCCCCAGAGTTCTCATCAAATGACCTTAGAATGGACATAGTCCAATAACTACTCACTTCGTCTGAATTTCCAGCCTTTGCTTGCTCATTTGCAGGATCTGCGATGAGGAACAAAACTTTTCTTTGCAACTGTTCTAATGAAAGTTCGCCATTTATCCATTTTTCAAAAGCTTCCGTTTCGCCTGGATTAGCACGCTTTAATATAAAACTTTTAAGGAGATTCCTACCTTCCTCTGATTTTTCTGAAACTTTTAAACCTGCAAAAGTGATTTCAAGAGCTCTCTCATTTTCTCCCAACTCGGACAAAACACCCGAAAGAAGAAAAAATATGGAAGCTTCTGTTCTCTCAACTTTCAAGACGGTTTCAAGAAAGCACTTATAAAGTACGAGTTTTGTAACTAGTTTTTCTTTGGCAATATCCAAATACGCACTTAGCCGATTCTGTTGGAGCCCCCCCAAGGCAAATTTTTCGATAGCGCTAAAGGCCTCTTTTGTTTGCCCTAATTGATTCAGGCATAAAGCATGCGTGATGTGTAATCGAGTCGATGAAGGAGATAGCTTTAAAACTTTCTCGCATAGCTCCACAGCTTCTTTGAATTTACTACGGCGCATGAGAATAGGAATGAGAGATGCGTATTTGAGCGAAGCTTTCTTGCTCTCTCCGCGTGATTCTAAATCCCTCGCTTCCCGAAGAACTTCCTTAGGATGCACACCAGCCATAACCACCCTTCCTAGAAAGACAGCACAAACTGACCGCGCTTTAAGTTTACAAGTTGCTACTTATTGATTTTTTCGACGTATTCACCCGAACGAGTATCGATCTTTAAAATGTCATTGAGCTTTATATGGTAGGGCACGATTACGTTTAATCCGGTCGAAACGGTACAGGGTTTTCCTCCGCCGCTCACGGTATCACCTTTGATAGCTGGCTCGCAGTAAGTGACCTTGAGCTCAACAAAATTGGGCATCTCTACAGCGATCGGTCGCCCCTTGTAGTAGAGTACTTCGATCTCTAAATTTTCAATTAAGTAATACTTGTTATCTCCAACAGTTTCTTTATCGAGCGATAGCTGTTCATAAGCATCTAAATCCATGAACTGGTAACCTGCGCCATCAGCATATAAGAATTGCATTCTCTTTTTTTCAAGCTCTGGCTCTCCCACTTTTTCACCAGACTTGAAAGTTTTATCGATGGTGTTGTTAGTGACTAAATTTTTGATACGAGTTCTTACAAAAGCATTTCCTTTGCCGGGCTTTACATGCTGAAACTCGACAATCACATAAGGTGTACCCTCTATTTCAATACAAACACCTTTTTTAAATTCACTTGTTGAAATCATATACCCTCTTCGAAAATTCGCATAGTTGTCGCTGATTTACAGAAAAAATTCAACGGTTATTCCTGTTTTTCTTTAAAATAGCGTTGAGAGCATCTATTTTTTGCTGCCTTTTTAAGGATTGGGAATCCACCCCTAAATGAGTTCGACAACTCTGAATTTTGTGCGCAAGCTCTGCACTCGGGCGCTGTCGATAAATCTTATCAAAAATCTTCAAGGCTTTTTCAAATTGCCCTTGTGAAAGATAGAGGTCTCCCAAGGTTTGAGTTGTAATCTCTGCAACGCTAGAAGTCTCTTCAGCAAAAACCTTTGCAACATCTTCAGTTTTAAAGGAATCGCCTCGTTCCTCCTCGAATCCTAAAATGGCATCCACTTTCGCTCTTCGCAACTCGTCTTCCTCTGTCTCATTAAGTTGAATATCTTCATCTTGATTCGAATGGCCATCCATCAGGACGGAGCTGACTTCACTTATAGATTGAACTTGAACTGAGGACTCCGAAATCGGATGAGTACAGTCGGAAATTTCGTTAGGAACTAACGCTTCAACGTCATCCAAAAAAGTTTCTGCAAGTCCGACGTTTTCCGGCTGCTTGCCAAGCGACCGTACAGTGAGAGAGCTGTCCGTCAATGAACTCGAAACTGAAGCAGGACTCTCATTGCCTGACTGAGGCTCATCAAAATCTCCTCGGTGCAATTGCATCTCCATCCGATGAACTTTGTCTTGCAGTCCCACATCAGATGGGGATAGCACTAGAGCGAGTTTATAACACCTCAAAGCCTGTTCCATCTCTTTAAGACTAAAAAAACAATCGCCCAACAATCGCTGTGCTAAAAGATTATCTGGGGCAATGCCAACCACGATTTCTAATTCCTCTTTGGCACGAACGTATCGCTTTTTATCAATAAAACATCTCGCCAGAGCAACTCTTCCACCGATGAAATCGGGATGATGCTTCAATCCCTCGATACAAATATCAATGGCTTCGTCCAATCGACCTAAACGTCGGTAGGATTCCGCTAACGGGGCAAACACCCTGCTTGTTGGATCTTGTTGATAACGTCGCATGTACTCGCGAAAATGTGGAGGTTGGTTTTCGTAAAGACGCCCCAGAGTTTCTTTAATACGATTTGCAGAAGGCATATGTTTTTCCGGCATGACGCTCCCCAAAGTTACTAGTTAATGCCACTGGGCAACACTCTCATTTGACACTTTTTGGCGAAAAAAATCAAACCCAACAGCATCATCGACCGCGCCTTGCGTTAATCACTCCGAGATATTCAAGAATTGATTTCACGAAAGATAAAAGAGCCATTTGTAATAAAAGAGCTTCTGCTGCTGAAAACCGAATAAAGAGACCACTCGAATTTGACACTATTTTTTCAAAATACAAATGAAACGCCACCAAATATTGCCACGCCGCCTCCAATTTATGCAAAATGGGTGAGGAAAGGAGATCAGGAATCCAACTCAAGATTGGGATCAAAAACCCTGCTGGAATCACAACCAGAGCCCAGAGCCAACTGAGTAGGACTGCGCAAACAGGCGCCAAATAAGACCACTGACCGAAGAAAAACAAAACAACTGGGACTACAGTCACTGCCATGATAAGCGAATCAAGCAAATAACCTCTAAGCAGTCCTTGAGTTCCCTTCACACCAGATAACTCATTTAACAAATAAGCACCATTGAAGCTTAAGATGAAGGACCCCTTTTCGAACAAACTGGGATTTATAGAAATCAAAATAGCAGAGCTGGAAAATAACAATTGCTCAGTCGAACAGATTTTACAACGCCACCGTAGGACAAGAACCGACACGGCCATGGCGAGAGTGCGCAAAACCGATGGAGTTCCAAAACTAGTCACTGTTAAGGTTAAACAAACTACAACAGGAAGAAATAGTATTATTTTTCGATAGTGCTTACGAAACCTAAACGACTCGACAACTCGCCGAGGCAAATAGAACAATAAAAACCGACACACCAAAACAAGAACACCGACATGCTGCCCGCTAAGCGCAATGAGAGGAAGAAGCCCCCCGCGAGTATAAAACTCGGTCAATCTGGGATCTAATTTCGAAGTTTCGCCAGTCCATACCGCCCAGACAATTCCTTTCAAATGGGGTGTCGCCTCTAAAAAACGATCGATAAAGAATCGGAAATGAGCTCCTAAACCCATAACCACTGAGAAAAAAGTGGTCTCACTCTCTTTAAGAAATACCACTTTCTTAAAATAGAGATTTCTTTCTTGACGCTGAAAAATAAAGTCCTGTTTAGAGCTGAAATTTTGATAACTCGAGGAGCAATGGAGTTCCCCATCAATATCCACGAGCTTGTAACGGGCCTGATAAAAATTGGGCTTCTCAAACAATCGGACCGATCCCCCGATTTTCATCCATTTACCTGACACTAAGACACGGGCCCCCCGAAGTTCCCAAAAGTTTTGCGATATTTCTCGTAAATATCCACGAACTCGCTTTTTCTTTTGTGAAGTTTGGTGGGTTTGGGAACTCGTTACACCACTACAAAAACTTTGAGTAAAATCGATGTCCGTTTTCCACTGTCTGACTTGGACTGAAACTAAAAGGAGTGAAAGAAGAAAAAACGCCCCTCGAAACATTCATCCGAACTATTAGGTTTGTGACTTATTGAACAGAATTTTGGGGAAGCGCTCTCCGATTAGCTAAAGGTGATCGCGATTTTAAATAATAGCTAGAGAATCGAAAAATATTGATTCCTTTTGCGAGACGTTTGATGCCCAATGCGCCTAAGACCTCGGGCTCCACAGAATCCAAACCCTGCTTAGGTTCATCTTGCGCGATTTCTAATTCCTCTTTTTTCTCAACTTCGGGTGCGGGGGGCACATTTGTGAGAGGGGCAAGATAAACTCTCTCGGTGGGAATCTCCAATGGAGATTCCATGGTTTCATTTTTAATCAATGAATGCGTAGAGCTGGGCTCGACCTCAAAGTTCTCGGTATCTGCCATGTTCTCAGGGATTTCATACTCTTTAACAGTGACCTCTAAAGAATCCTCTTGGCTGAAATCCGCTCCCAAAGCTGGGGCCAAGCCTAGGAAAAAAGAAGCGAGTAGCAACAGATTGATAAGGGGGGCTATCATGATGACCAAAGGTTGCAAACCGAATTCCATCATAATCGTGCGTAGCCCCACCCAAAAACCTGCCTAACCACTTTAAACTGAACAACAACTCAACACCTTTCTGAATACATTTATTTTCAATAACTTAACTCAATTTTCTCGATATTTATTGAGCCTGTGGATCAATCTGTATACACCCTCCAAAAAAATTGAATATCCCCATTCCACAGAATCCTAGGGAATTCTAATTAGTTGACGAGTTTCACGGACTGCATTAAGAGAGTGCATTAACTTTCGCATTAGAGGGCGAGTTTTAAGGAGCGATTCAATGTACGCAGTGATTAGAACAGGTGGGAAGCAATATCGAGTGGAGCCAGGCTTCGAACTCCTCGTGGAAAAATTGGAAGCAGAACCGGGAAAAACCATCGCTTTGGACGATGTTCTTTTATACGCTGACGGAAGTGAAGTTGCGGTAGGAAAACCCCGAGTCGCAGTCACTGTGCATGCTTTAGTTTTGGGCGATGAAAAAGGTCCCAAATTAAAAACCATCAAGTACAAGCGCCGTCACAATTACAAAAGAACCTACGGCCACAGACAAGATTACACTCGTCTCCTTATTGAAAAGTTTGAGAGAAAGGGCAACTAATGGCACACAAAAAAGCAGGTGGAAGTTCACGCAACGGTAGAGATAGTCAAGGACAGCGACTTGGCGTGAAAATTTTTGGTGGTGAATTGGTTGTTCCGGGCAATATTATTGTAAGACAACGTGGCACCAAATTTCATGCGGGATTCAATGTAGGAACAGGAAGAGATTGGACTCTTTATGCACTCATTCCTGGCAAAGTCGCTTTTGAGCGCTACGGAAAAGATCGTCAAAAAGTGTCGGTTTATCCTGTAGAAGCTCACGCTGAAGCCTAAGACCCTCTCTCCTGAAGTTCTAGGAGACTCAAGTGGCATTAATCGATGAAGTTAATATTCGCGTCATCTCTGGCGCCGGAGGGAACGGCTGTGTCAGTTTCCGTCGTGAAACTGGAATACCTTACGGCGGACCCAATGGGGGCAATGGCGGTCGCGGAGGAAATGTCTATCTCCGAGCAACTCGGGACAAAACAAGTCTTTTAGATTTCAAATACCAACCTAAATACGAAGCTGAACGCGGCGAACACGGTATGGGGAGCGACTGTAATGGTCGCGCAGGCGAAGACCTCACCATTTTAGTTCCCATGGGAACGATGATTTATGACCTTGCGACAGGAGATCTCATTGAAGATTTAACCATTCATGGACAGACGGTTCTCATCGCCGAAGGTGGAAGGGGTGGACGAGGCAACTTATCTTTCAAGTCCTCAACCAACAGAGCCCCAAGGACCGCTACTAAAGGAATCCCCGGTATCGAAAAGGAACTAAAACTAGAATTGCGACTTCTAGCAGACGTGGGGTTGATTGGGTTTCCAAATGCTGGGAAATCCTCCTTCCTGTCCTCAGTGAGCCGCGCCAGACCCAAAATTGCGGACTATCCTTTCACAACACTTGAACCTCACCTAGGAGTCGTTGCTCACAAAAGCCAAGGGTTTGTGATTGCAGATCTTCCTGGTCTCATCGAAGGGGCATCTGAAGGAACGGGGTTGGGAATTAAGTTTTTAAAACATGTCGCTAGAAATCGAGTGCTTTTGCATCTCATCGAAGTAAACCAAGAGCCAGCTGAAATAGAAAAAAACATCAAACTTATTAGAAAAGAGTTGGGTGCTTTTGATAAGAGCCTTCTAAAGAGAGAGGAGATTTTAGTTTTCACCAAAGTCGATCTCCTCACAGAAGCTGCTCTTAAGCGCAAACAAGAAGCACTAAAAAAACGAAAACTTAAAGGTTTTTTTATTAGTTCAAAAACAAGAGCCGGTCTTGATAAACTCTTAGATGAACTAGCCAAGAGAGCGCCTACATGGAGAGAAGAGAAAGTTTGATTGGTGTTTACGGTGGAACTTTTGATCCCATTCATCTGGGGCACGTTCACCTTCTGCAATCCCTCTTAAAAACGGGGCTCTTTAAAAAAATCTTAGTCGTTCCTGCTAAACAGAATCCATTGAAGAACAGCCCATCAAAAATACCCGATGATTTACGATTGAAGATGCTCGAAGCATCTTTGCAAGAAATGGGTGATTCTCGCTTGGAAATTTGGGACGGGGAGCTTAAACGCAATGGCCTTAGCTACATGAAAGACACTCTCCGTGAGTTATCCCAAGGGCAAACAGGAGAGCTGACTCTCATCATGGGCAATGAGGTCTTCAAGGAATTTTACCGATGGAAAGAACCTGAAACCATTATCAAGCTTGCCAATCTCGCTATAGTTCAACGCACTGGGGAATCAGTGGACATCAAGAGCATTTTAGAGCCATGTCAACTAGCTCCGAACTCCAATTCTTTCCACTGGATAAAAATCTTCAAGATTAATGCATTGCCTCATTCCGCAACGCAAATCCGTGAAAACCTCGCAAAGACGTGGAAAAGCGGAGATTTGTCGAAAACGCCGCACGGAATCCAACGCTCAGTGTGGCTAGTTATTAAAGAAAATCAACTGTATGCCGTTAACTAAAGAGTAACTGCAATCGAGATACTTTAGGGGGACGGTCATGGGAGATAATCAGAAGAAACCTTCAAATCTGATTCGAAAAGATATCCACACTACTTTAAGTGACATCTTAGATTTTGGTAGCGATAAAATGACCTTGGTCGCAGCCCCCAAAACACCTGAAAGCACCAACGAACGCCTCAAAAAACTGGTTCGACAACTTCAAGAACTTAATCGAAGAGTCGACCGCCTTACCGAAGGTTAACCCGACCACAAACAGCCTCTCACTAGGTTTTTAAACCGCTTTGTGGTAGTCCGTGCTCATGAACTCAAAGCCCAAAAATGCTATTGCCCTGCTCTCAAGCGGCTTAGATTCAGCTATTGCTATGGCGTGGTTATACTCCGAAGGGGTTAACATCAGCTGTGCTTTGACTTTCGACTATGGGCAAAGAGCAAAGACTCAAGAAATATCTCACGCAAAACAAATCTGTAGTTACTACAAAATACCTCATGAAGTTGTAGAACTTCCCTGGTTTTCCGGGTTTGAGTCCAAGGGTTTGTTATCTCACAATGAAGCCCTACCGGAACCGACCCTAAAAGGCCTAGACCAAAAGCGAACCTCTTTAAAAAGCGCTACACAAGTTTGGGTTCCCAATAGAAATGGAGTTTTTTTGGAAGTTGCTGCTGGAATCGCAGAGAGCCGGAAAATGAGCAGTATTATTGTGGGTTTTAACGCGGAAGAAGCGAGTACCTTTCCAGATAATTCATCCAATTACTTGAAAGCTATCAACAAAGCGCTCAGTCTCTCAACAGCTAATCAAGTAAAAGTAGTATCACCAACCATCGACATGAATAAAGTTGAGATTGTAGCTCTTGGCAATTCACTTAGCTTTCCATTCGAGCTTTTATGGAGCTGTTACCAAAACCAAGAAAGAATGTGTGGAAATTGTGAGTCCTGTATGAGATTAAAACGGGCGCTCATTCACAACGGAAAAACAGTTGATGGACTCTTTATCAATCCAGTACTTAGATAGTTCAATTGCATACACAGGCAAAGAACTGAAACCCCATTGGATCTATGAAAATACAGGACTTCTGGGGAACAGCTTAACTGCATTTCAAGGGCCCTGCGAAGTATCTCTAGCCCACATGGTTGACCTTGAAGATGTCAAAAGAAAGGCCCCTATTTACAGCTTGGACATGGTTCATTTCTTGGGTGAATTTTTCATCGATTCACTCGACCATGGCATACTACTTCAGCATCTTTTGGTAGCTACAGCTTATGGTTGGCTGTGGGAGCAAGGAATTAGAGATTTGAGCAGAAAAGGCAACGACATTTACTACAGAAGCCGGAAACTTTCGGTTTCTATTGCTACGAAAAGCCCGGTTTCGGTGCTCATCCATTTCGGAATCAACGTAAAAACGGAAGGAACCCCGATTCCCACCTCGGGTCTGAACGAGTTAAAAATTGAGCCCAAAGCCTTTGCCCAAGGCTGTCTAGAGACCTTTCTAAGAGATTACAATATTTGGCGATTAGCCCGTTTTAAAGTCTCTCCACGTTAGTACTTGCAAAATAGCAATCTTAAGTGTTTTATATCGCTTTCTTTGGGTCCCCATCGTCTAGAGGCCTAGGACATTACCCTTTCACGGTAAGGACACGAGTTCGAATCTCGTTGGGGACGCCACTTATCTCCCACTCACATTAAAGATAGGCGCATCGATTGCAGAGTCTCTTTGCTCAAGGAGACTCAAAATGGAGTACGCAAAATTTAATGTATTAAAACTAGCACTCGCTGCCGGCATCTACTGTGCTTTCATTTTTTTTATGAGCACGCTTTTGGCTATGCTCCAGGTTGGAGGATTGGTGGAATTCGCTCAAACTCTCGAGCGTTATTACGGGCCTTGGGGATATTCAGTCAGCCCGAAGGGCCTCTTAGTCGGAATTTTATACGGATTTCAAGAAGGATTTATGCACTTTGGACTGCTCGCCCTTTTGTATAACAAATTATTACCGTCCTCAAAAACAAGCGAACCTAAGAATTAGGATAAGTGCAAAGCCCCAATATACACCGAGGGCTCTCTTCGATAGGTGGACAAGCACACATGAGAGGTTCCGAGCAGCTATTTTCATAATCTGATAATTGAGCCTCTAGCTCAGGAACGTCCGTAGATCTATTCACTGGGTAGCCATAACAGGGGGTAAACTGACAGGAAACTATCCTGTCAGAGAGCGAACAATCCGAATCTATCGAGCAGCTTCTAGCCTCAAGAATTTGCTCTTTTAATTCTAAACTTTTCTCGGAACAAGTATCTAAAACCAACCGTTCTCTCGTCTGAGCAGAAAGGGTTCCACAACCAATGAAGTTAAAAAATCCAATATGCAAAAAGATGATCAAAAGTTTGGATAGATTCACGAGCCCCCCGTGCGCTCTATTTTACTTTTTTTCGTAAAAAGTCCAAAGCCTTTTAAGTGGAACGATGCGCTATTTACTCTGGGGTTCCTGACCTCGAATACAGATCGTTGGAATGCCCTCATTCACTTGATGCAACAACTGATCATAATATTTTTTCTCAGCTTCACTTTTAGCGTTGTCTATTGATGCATGTATCCACTGTATGAATCTCTTGAATGAAAGGACCTGAATCGCTTCTCCACCGCCATCGTTGGCCGCTACGAAATCATCTCGGTTTTTACGATCCTCTTTTTCATCCAAAGAAGTCGCCCAAAAAAAACGTCCCTTGAATTGCGGCTTATCAAACATAGGATGAGCCGGTAAAACATCCGAAAAAAAAGCCATCACATGAACGACATTGGCCAACCGCCATTCTCCCAAGGGAGGTAGCATATCGCAGGCTCTCTTTGCAGCAGCAAACGTCTTGACTCTCCCAGCCTCTACAGCAAACAGATCAAAATCGCCTTGAGGCCTTCCTCTCTCCCCGCGATAAACATGAACGGCAGGCAACGTTTTCCCAGCCCGAATTGTTAATTGACCCGATTCACGATGGACCGATAGCTTAGGCACCTCTTTATTAGGCAATAATTCCAAGTGAGACTCTGCTGTAAAACGAGGCTCCCCTTTGAAACTATGGGACGAAGAGAAAAGATTCAAACCGTTACCAGTGGAGTGGTCCTGAGCACTCCCCAAAGAAGCGAAGACTCCGACTAAAACAAAAAGAATGGTACGAAACATAGCTACCCTCACCTCGAAAGTGGGCTCTATGCAACAACTAATCCCTGTCTTTTGTGCGAAGAAAAGCTCAATTCGATGTCAAACTTCTAATCATCTTCACCGTGATTGTCATTTTTCGCTGTTTCACCTAATTGAATGGGAAATCCAAATATCTTTAATCTCTTCGTTTCTGTGTCGAAGTTTTTAAGTAGGTGGATAGAAAATGCAAATACCAATGAGACAAAAATAATACCTAGGCCTGTTCTTGGCAAACTAATCGCTTCCTCATCTGGCACATTCTCTTTCTTTCCCGTCACCATACTAAGACCTATAAGATCTTTGAAGCGCAGGGTATGGAGTGCGATTCCCAAGACATGAGCACATGCGACAATAAAAAAACTATTGGCCAACACCTCATGAATTTCTTCGAGAACCTCTTTGTCACCACCGGAAGCCATCATAAACCCAGTTGTGCCAAGCCCCAGACCGAAAAACATCATCAAAAGTGCGGCCCAACTTGAAGCTGGATTGTGACCCGACCAACGAACTTTTTCATTTCTTACAATCCCCTTAAAGTATTCCATAAGAAATTTGGGCTTTAGAACAAAATTCTGAAATCGTGCATGTCGAGTCCCGACAAAGCCCCAGAAAACCCTTAGACTCACAGCAAACGAAAGGGTTAGACCAGCCATCATGTGATACGAATAGTATTGAGAGTCCGAATCTAAAAGCTTAGCTATCGCGAAAGCTGACAGAAAAAGACTTGCAAACAACCAATGAAAAGCCCTCGTTGGGAAATCATACACCAGCTGTTTCTTCATAGATCCTCCTTAGAGCAGAACAAAGCCATCTAAAAAGTAATGCTGTTTCGCATTGAAGTCGAATAGATTTGTGAGCCGTTTACTTTATCAATTCTGGCCCGTAAGATGCACAATCAACAGCAGGTCTATCACTGTTTTTTGAAAGGAGCTCAACCATGAAAACATTTTTTATTGTAAGTTTGATACTCACTGCAAGTCTTTCAGCGTACGCAAAAAAACATTGTACTGATGAACCCAAGGAAAAATGGATGTCTGAAGCAGACTTCAAAAAGAAAGTGGAAGCAGACGGTTATAAGATCCGTAAATTCAAGCAACCTGGGACCTGTTATGAAATTTATGGCACTGACAAAGACGGCAAAAAAGTGGAAATTTATTTTAATCCAGTAGACGGAAGCATTGTAAAATCTCACTAATATTTTTGCATTGTGGTCTTCTAATTGCACTGTTGGGGTGCAATTTAGGAGGCCTCAATGAAACATCTACTTATTATTTATTCTGTCGTTTTTATATTACTCCTTTTAGGCAAGTCCTCACATGCCTCAGACACCAAAATCGACTTTGACAGTCTCATTCCAGCGCAGAAACTTGCGGCAGAGTTGAAGCAAAACGACACAGAGGACAACCTCATTGAGAACAAAGGCTTCTGGTTTCACCATCGCTACCCTTGGGTTTATCCCTCCCCCTATTACCCACCCGTTTATTCCCCCTATTATTACCCCGTTGTCTACACCACTCCGATAGTCACCTGTTATGCAAGCGATGCATTTGGAGCAACATGGTCTCAAGCAAGCTACAATGTCTATGAAGCTCAAAACGGAGCTTTGAGCTTATGCTTTCGCTTTAGCAACCGAGGTTGTTATTCGAGGGGATGCACTTATTAACGTTTAAACAAGACACTGCAGCTAAAATCAAGAGTGCCATTCCTATCACTGGAATTCGAAGATACTGAAGGACTATATTTAAGTCGTGCCCAACAATTCCTTGTTGAGTAAGCGCAATCAAAACGAACGCCGTAACGACCATGATTCGGACCCAATTCATGAGTTGAGGCCACTCAGACATCAAGCAAGCAAAGAGCGGAACATAGAACATGAAATAATCAGGTCTTGAAGCTGAATTCAAAAACACGGTTAAGCTCATAGCCAGCGCCCAAATAGCTCGTTCTCGATCTCGGTTCCTCCGTTTTAATCGAAAAAGAATCCAGCCCCAAAATAAAACAGCACAAATGACAGGAATCACGATCTGCAGAACACTCAGCACGTTCGCAGAAATAAAATACCGGCCCCATCGTGCAATCCAACCCGGAAGATTGAGAGCTGCGTTTCCAGTGATTCCATTTTTATCGTGATAAACAGAAAGTATTTTTATGAATTCCTCACTTAAATAGACACCCCCTTTTCCAAAAAATAAATAGGGTGAGAAAAAACCCAAGAAAGCTCCCACAAGAATTCCTAATCTCATTTGCAAAGATCCAATCACAAAGTAGGTAGCAGTCACAAATCCCGGAAACACTTTTACCCATGCGATAAGGCTTGAAAACAGCCCGCAAAAAAAATCACTGCATCTTCCTGCTTTTTGCCTCAAGGCTTCTATTCCAATTAAAAGAGCTGCAAGCGGAAGATTGATATTCTGTCCCATGAAATCAAGGTGCAGAGGAGCAATAGCAAAGCAAAAACATAAAAACCATCGTTTAAAAGCTGGCAGGGAAACCAGCTCAGGCCAAAAATATTTTATCCCCCACCAAAACACACAAAAACTTGCTGAATGAAGAAAGACATTTAAGAGTATCGAAACCTGATCGTTTTCTACGCAGCTAAAAAAACCGAAGAACACGAGAGCAAAAGGCGGATAGAAAAAGGGCCCCGAACTATTTTTAAGATACACATTGGCATAGTCACCAGACCATGCTGCTCTAACGCTGTTACGAAGCACAAAAAAATCGCCACCTCCGCCATGCCTCCCCGCCCAGAGACATGCTCCGAACAGTACAGTCAGGAGCCCAAGCCGAACATAACGAGCACTATGTTCGTCAATTGATTTAATTTTCATGTTACTTTCGCCTCATTAACAAGTTAATGACTTTGTCAAGGTTGGCTAGGAAATTGGATTGATGCTTTTTGCCCATCGCCTTGGGACCTGTTTTCAAATCACCTCGTTGCCGCAACTCAGAAAGAAGTTCCCTCATTGAAAGAGCCTCACCAATGTTGTTTTCATCTAAAATTTTACCTCTAGGATCGATTGCGATAGCACCCTTTTTTATGCATCTCTCAGCAAGCAAAACATCATTGGTAATCACAAGATTGTTTATTTGAATATGAGAAGAAATCCAGTCATCCACTGCATCAAACCGCTTCTCAACTACCACAGGGATTATAAGGTCGGATATGGGAATGATTTTTGGATGATTTGAAATAACAAAGACTTTGAGTCGATATCGTTCAGCTACTTTAAAAACCGATTCTTTGACCGGACAAGCGTCAGCATCTACATAGATCTCCACCATGATTCGTTAAAACACTCTCTCATAACCTCTTCGCTGCACTTCAGAGTACAGTTTTGAAGGTGATGATCCAGGAAGGCCTTCATATTTTTTAAACCACGGATCCCACAATTTTTCATCGAAGTGCATCGGAGAAGGCGCGATGGAAAGGAGCTTTGCGATGAGTTCAGCGCAATATATTTTTTCATCGGTCCATGAAAACTCGCTGTCAAATTCTCGCCCAACAAAAAAGGAAACATGGTCAAGATAGGAATCATCCTCTTTATTGCTGGCCCAAACTTCTTTGATGGACCCTATTTTTACAAGTTCTGCTAAGTCACTTACTTCAACCCCCCGCTTGGGGTGCGCATGTAACCACTTCTCTCCCACTTGAAGCGCAACGTGTGCATAAAGGAAATCGGGCTCAAGCTGAATTACCTGACCTTTAAGATCTCTCATCTCAATCCAAGCGATCCGTGTTTCATGTTCGGAGCAATAGATTAAGCTTGCGAATAGAAGGGCACTGAAAAACACAGCTTTTTGCAAAATGGGGATCATTAATTCCCAAAGAAAACACACCTTGGAAGGCTTGTCGAGTTGATGTGAATCTTAGTGCTCAGTTTAGCTGCAACCCGCCGGGTTAGGTCCTAACCAGAACGACGTTTCTTGAGTTTTGAAGCTAGGCTCTGACGAAACATAATTGCTTCAGCAATCAATCGATCCAGGGCATAGAGCCAACCCAACTGGCTAAACACACCCCGTTTAGTGAACAGGCTATATAAGGGGGAAAGAAAAATGATGAATGGCGTATTTAACCGAAATTTGTCTCGCCAATTCCCCCTCGAACACCCCATTCTCTCTATCAGTTTTGCAGAATATCTCAGTTGTGTTTCTAAAAATGCACTGTAGGGTTTGAGATCATTGTGAATCAGACATTGCTCGCTGTAATAAGCGGGAATGTCTGTTTTCAAAGCCTCTCCATGCCCCAAAGCATCAAAATAGGCTTGACCATATTTAAAAGCGATGGGCTTCGGGGGATAAAGCCCCCCCAATTTCAAAGGCTGTCCTTCCCAAAATAGACTCACCTGTGCAATCACAACATCTCTCATGGTCAGACCGTGAATGATATCTGCATGAAGCTGGGGCGATATTTCCATATCTGCATCGATAATGACACACTCTCCGGAGGAAAAACGGGTAGTGATTGCATTGTAAGTATCGCAATGAGACCGGTAATTATAATTCTCTATTACCACCGGATATTTTCGCGCAATTTCAATAGTCCGATCATTTGAACCGGAATCAAGCAGAGTTATGGGGCTGTTTAAGTGTACGATGGACTCAATACATTTCGTGATATTGAGTTCTTCGTTTTTAGCGATAATAAAGTAATCCATCTATTGTAGAGATTCTAAAACTAAAATTTCTTATTTTCAAAGGATTACCTTCCTAGTGAAGGAGCTGAACCGATAGAACTTTAATCCTGCATTCGTCTCAGATCGGGAAACTTCCAAGCCCAGATGCCTGCAATGACGACCGAACCGATCCCTCCAAGGACCACAGCGGGGACTATCCCAAACCAGTTCGCTGTAACACCACTTTCAAATTCACCAAGTTCATTGGAAGCACTTATAAAAATAGAATTTACTGCACTGACCCGTCCTCTCATTGCGGGGGGAGTTGCAGCTTGAACCATCGTCATTCGAATGACCACACTCACCATATCACTGGCTCCAGTTATAAAGAGCATCAAAAACGATAACCATGCCACTTGTGATAAACCAAATCCAATCGTAGAAAGCCCGAAAATAGTGACATGAACAAAAAGCCACATACCAGCTTTGGCTTTAATGGGCCTACGCGCCAATAAAAGGCTCATGGCGATGGCTCCCAAAGCCGGAGCGGCTCTCAACACCCCAAGCCCTGTGGGCCCTAGCCCAAGAATATCCGATGCAAATGCGGGTAACAGTGCAGTTGCCCCACCAAAAAGAACGGCAAACAGATCAAGCGAAATACAGCCTAGAATCATTTTATTTTTCCACACGTAATCAACGCCGGAAAAAATATTCTTAAGATTCATTGGTTCAGATATTTTTTCATGTTCTCTTTCTTTCACATACCCCAGTAACATGACCCCGAATAAAGAACAGGCAGCACAAATCGCATACACCCAAGTAGCTCCACCAAAATATCCATATAAAAAGCCCCCGATCAACGGGCCTAGGATAGTGGATATCTGCCAAATACTTGCAGCCAAAGCGATTGCTTTTTTAAGTTCAGAATCTGGCACAACCTGTGTCACAAAAGCGTGAGCCGCGGGATTGCTGAAAGCACGAATGGTTCCTTGAGTAAAAAGTAAAATAAGAAATAAAGACAAATGAACTTTCCCTAATCCAGTCGCTACTGCCATGATTACAACTGTCACCACCCATGACAAATACGCCAGAGTGAGTACTTTCTTACGGTCTACTCGGTCTGCAACTTGTCCTCCCAACAAAGAAAAAGCTAACATTGGTAAAAACTGGGCAAGCCCCACCCAACCTAAATCCAGCGGCTCTTTTCTCAGTGCATACACTTGCCAAGCAATTGCTAAGGACTCGATTTGGTAGGCTATGGTAGTTAAAAATCGGGAAAACAGATAAAGTCGAAGGGAATTCATCTTAAGAGATCCAGCCCAGCTTAATTGCGGAAAGTGTCGAAACAGAGACTAAAAACCAAAGTATAACTCCCATTAAAAGGGGTTTAATCCCCACCTCTTTTAGAGCGCTCTTGGGGCAATTGCTACCAATCAGAAATAAGACCATCACGAGAAAGCGTTTTGCACAGTCATTGATATTCGCTCCAACGCCTTTAAAATCTGGAAAATAGGTGACGAGTGCTGCCATTATTAGAAAGCCTAAAATGAACCACGGTTTTTTCAATTTTGAATTTGAGCTCTTCTCGCTGTTCCATTTCTGCAAGGCTACAAAAAGGAGCGAGATTGGGATAATCCAAAGCGCTCTGGTGAGTTTGACAGTAGTGGCGACTTCGAGTGCTTTAGGCCCAAACTGAGCCGCACTTCCGACAACCGAGCTTGTGTCGTGAATCGCAAGAGCACTGAGAAGCCCAAATTGCTCTTCCGTTAAATGAAAGTGATGCCCAAGCCAAGGAAAAATAATGAGGGCAGCCGCGTTCAACATAAATACGGTGACAAGACTTACTGAAACATCTTCGGATTTTGCTTTTATGATAGGAGCTACAGCAGCAATAGCACTTCCGCCACAAATAGCAGTGCCAACACTGATCAATGTGCCGCTGTCTTTATTTACTTTTAAAAGGCCTCCTAAGAGCCAGCCTACCAAAAGTGTGCAAGCTATTCCGACAACGGTATAACTCACCCCCGAAAGCCCCACTTCAAAAACAACATTGAGGTTCATCCCAGCACCTAAACCCACGACCGAATAGGCTAGAAACTTCGGTGCTAATTTTTTAGTTTGATCAAGCCACGGGTTCCCGATGAAGAGTGAAAATAATAGCCCAACTACCAAAGCTTGAGCTGAAGAAACAACGGGCAAAAGAGTTAAAAGGGCTAAAAGCGAAAAAACACTTTTCCAAATATTTTGCATCTTCATTTTCTCTTCTCTCGTATTCTTTTAGGGCCTGAAATAAAACTTAATGTTCCATGACTAACAAGTGAAGCAATCATCAATGGAAAAATGGCTTGGTGCCTGTCGGTCATCTCCATGACAACCACCCATGCCGTAAAAGGAGCCCTCACAATAGCACTTAGAAAAGCGGCCATACCTACCAAAACCATGAGATTGTGGTTTGGGTAATCGATAGCTGTTGAAAAAAGTGACCCAATCGTGGCTCCTAAAGCCAGAGCGGGCGCTAGAAACCCTCCTGCGCATCCACTCAAGTGGGAAGCGATAGTTCCGAAAAATCGAGCAAAGAAAAGACTAAAATCGGCCCTCTCCCCTTCTAGGAGCAAATCCTCAACGACAGCAACTCCCCCCCCAATCGAACGAGGGCTCACAAAATTGGCCAACGCAGCCATGACAAATCCCATGAGAACGGCAAACATGAGTCTTGTCTGAAAATATCGTGGCACTTTATTTCGCCAATTGATTTTAAGCAATTTATGGAATGGATAAGCCAAAACACCACAAACAACCCCAACGAGAAGAGCCCAAGGAATCGAGCTCAACAACACAACGCCGATTTTGGGATAGCCAAAATAAAGGTATTTGCCAGACAGCCACTGCGAAACAACCCCGCCAATGATAGCAGCGGAGATTACGACCGACTTAAATTGATGAAAATGCTGCTGCGCAAGTTCTTCCAGAACAAACACGACTCCAGCTAAAGGAGCATTGAATGCCGCTGCAACTCCTGCAGCTCCGCCAGCCAATATCCAGGATCGATGCTCATTCGAAGGCCAAATAGCGCTGAATCTTTTACCGACGTAATAAAATAAACAGGCTGCAATCTGAACAACAGGCCCTTCGCGCCCCAAAGATCCAGCCCCGAGAACCCCCAGAAGTGAGCTTGCAATAACAACGAAACACACTTTAAGACTTAAGTAATACTCGACATCTTTATTGTTTAAGGCCGAGTCAACTTGGAGAGCTTTGATGACTTGTGGAATGCCCGTTCCACCAGCGGCCGGAGCCACTTTTTCAACTAACCAAGTCGCAAGAAAAAAACAGATAGGTGAAGTAAGAAACAACCACTCTGGATAGCTCGAATAAAAAGTTCGAACAAGATAAATACAACCAGAGAAGGCCCCAGAATAGATCACAGCAACAATCCCAACAAGTGCAGCCCCGGTCCAATAAGGGATACCATGGAAAAAAGGGCGTTCTCTCAACTCCTGACGAATCTTTTCGAGCATTTTTTTAATTTAGACTCGGGGCATGCTGTAGAAAAGGAGTTTTTCATCTTTTTCTTTACGAACCCTTGCGTGGTCGGCATACTTTTTAACTATGAAAACTAAAACTAAAAGAACATGGTCTGGTCTCTTCTTATCCCTTTTCATTTCTGGAAGTTTCAGCACTCAAAGCACTGTCGCTGCTGATGCACCCAAAGCAGCAATTTGCAAAAGCGAAAAAGAGACTACAACTCTCATTAAAAAAGATCTTAAGAAAGGCAAAGGGAAAGAGGCCAAAGCCGGCACTAAGGTCAAGGTTCACTATACCGGTTGCCTCACCAATGGAACCAAATTCGATTCTTCTTACGACCACGGAACCGAAGGATTTGAGTTCGTTTTAGGTCAAGGACAAGTTATCAAAGGTTGGGATACCGGTGTTGCAGGAATGAAAATCGGCGGAAGAAGAAAGCTCATCATCCCCTCAGATATGGGATATGGCGATGCTGGCGCGGGTCCCATTCCCCCAAAGTCTACGTTGGTATTTGAAGTGGAGTTATTAGAAGTAAATTAATCACTGAAAGCCCACTTTTATCGTGCACTCGATTTAAATGAAGTGGGCTTTTAACTTTTTGGAAGATAACTGCCCCACCAGAGGCGTTTGACTGTATCTTCCCCCCAAACCTCTTCAATTTTTCTAAATTTTACTGGATTCCTGTATGGCTCATAAAACTGTTTAGCGGAGTATCTGCCAAAATGATGAATGTAAGAATTGAGTAAAACCTGAGGCAGTGGGAAATCTTTATTTTTCTCATTTAGGGAAGCAGCTTTTAGATACAAATGCCAATCTGCAGCTTCGATTTCAGGATCCCACAAATCTCCGAGCACCTTTGGCAAATCCCTGTGACAAATAACAGAATCGCCTTTGATGCCGTTCATAGTCTCTTCACTTGCTTTTGTGGGGCTCACAAAACTCTCAAGCGCCCCATACATCATTCGCAAAGCGAACCATAACCGTTCTTCTTCAGATTTCCCCAACACTTTTCGCCAGATCTTGGAAATAAAAATGATATTTTTCCATCGCTTTTTTAGTTGGTCAGATTGGATTTGAGTTGGCTGAGCCTCTTGTCCGCTCGGGCTCAAAATGAGAAGTGGATTTTCTTCAAGCTTTGTAAGAAAGGGTAATTCCCAACCCCTCGGCATCCATATGTCATTATTTAGAAAACATAGAATTTCATTTTTAGCTTCTCGCATTCCCTGAATTTGGCTATGGGGATAGGGCTGATTAAAGTTATTACGTGTGTGTACAACTGTTTTATCAGAGCCGTAAGTGTTTTTGGCCAAGTCTTTAAAAAACACTTCGGAGCCATCAGTCGAGTGATTATCGATGATAATAAGTTCAAATGGGGTTTGTGTATTTTGAGATAAGGCTTTCCAAAAAAGCTGGTTCATCGGAAGCCCATTGTGAATAGCCGTTATGATTGATAAAGATTTCACAGTCCTCTGTTTCCCATAGCTATTTTAAGCTGACAAGTTCGAAGATAATGATATTTTCCCTTTCAATCTCTATGATCAATTTAGCTCCATGGTACTTAAAAATCGCCCGTCCACTCCCCTGGCGTAAAACCCATGACCCTTACCGGATATGGGTTTCGGAAGTGATGTTGCAACAAACCCAAGTTGACACAGTCATTGGGTATTACGAAAAGTTTCTTAAAACTTTTCCCAATCTGGAATCGCTGGCTAAATCAAAGGAGCAGGATGTTCTTACCCTTTGGTCTGGTTTGGGATATTACCGCAGAGCTAGAAACTTGCGCATGGGGGCCAAGTTCATTGTTAAAGAGTGGGGAAAGTTTCCAACCACTCGGGATGATATCCTCAGAGTGCCGGGAATCGGTCCGTATACTGCCGGCGCTGTTTTAAGCATCGCATTTGATCTTCCCGAGCCTCTCGTGGACGGTAATGTGAATCGAGTTTTTGCGCGATTTTTTGGAGTCAAAGAGCCTATACACACAACCAAAATACAGAAGTTTTTCTGGGAAATGGCTGAACAGTGGGTAAAAGAATCTCAATCCCCCCGAATACATAACCAAGCCCTGATGGAATTGGGGTCTCTCGTATGCCAAAAAAGCAACCCCGCTTGCCACCGGTGCCCACTTTCAATCAGTTGTGTGGCTTTTAAGAAAGGTCTTCAACAGAGCATTCCCCTTGCAAAGCCTCGAAAACGGACTGAAGAAATTCACTGGATTGGCCTTGTTATAAAAAAACTGAAACACGACGGAACTTACCAGTACTTTATAAAACAGAATCAAAAAAACGAATGGTGGGAAGGGCTTTGGGACTTTCCGGTGATAGATAAACCACTCAAACTGAACTGGAATCAATCGCAAGAGCTTATCCATCAAAAACATGGCCAAACAAAAGCAATCAGAACCATTAACAGACTGCAGCATTTTGTAACCCATCATAAAATTAGTATCACTTCTTTTATCGTCGAATTCCCTTCCAAAAAACCCTTTAAAGAGCAAGGACAATGGCTTCCTCTCGATGAAATTTCTAAACTTCCCCTGTCTGCGCTTGCGAAAAAGATTTTTCGCGAGATATCAATGTGTTAGTATTTTTTTTATGCGATTCGTTTTAGCAGCTATTTTTATTGCATGGATGACCGACCTAGCGTCAGGTGCAGTCGTTCCCCCGATGTCAATTCCAAGGGACGCTTCAAAGAGATTTCTCTCAGATGGTGTTTTTGAAGGTGGCCGAGCGATCAGGGCTAATTTGGAGGGGTTGAGATTTTCAAAACACCCGAAAGAGGGATTTGAAAGATGGGTTTTTGATTTTTCGGATGCTACGACTCGCACAGTGGGCTCTGCAGCTCCGCAATTCCAAGTTCGTTACGTTAAAGCTGGAAAACTTGCAAAGCCCGAAGGGGGCTATGTAACGGTAGAACCCGCCCGTATCGTGATTAACCTAAAAGGGGTTTCGAAAAATCAATTAACCAGGTCCTTGCTAGATAAACTTGCCAAAAAAAGTGAACTCGTTAAAGAGGTCATCTCCTACCCTCCGATTGAAGAGGGTGATATGGCGGTTGAAATGATTCTTAAAGATTCGTACCCATTTTTTACCCATCAGCCCTTAAGAAACGAGGGCAGATTGGTCATCGATCTCGCAAACCACTCCTAATGCATTATTTTAATGGAAGGAGTAGTCATCGGGACCAGCTTGATCTATAGTTTTGCCCATGACGACGCCAAAAGAACCTCAAAAAGACGGACAAAAAGATAACCGCAAAGAAGCACTGGATTACCACTCAAGTGGACGCCCAGGAAAAATTGAAGTTATCAGTACAAAATCGGTTAAAACTTCAAGAGATCTTGCTCTGGCCTACTCCCCAGGAGTTGCTCAACCCTGCATTGAAATCGCCAAAAATCCGGGAGATGCCTATAAATATACGACAAAAGGAAATTTAGTCGCAGTCATTTCAAATGGAACGGCCGTTTTAGGTTTAGGAAATCTGGGCGCCCAGGCTGCGAAACCCGTGATGGAAGGAAAGGGAGTTCTTTTTAAACAGTTCGCAGACATCGATGTTTTCGATGTTGAAGTTGCAACAGAAGATCCCGACGAGTTTATCAATTGTGTGAAGCTCCTTGGACCCACTTTTGGGGGAATTAATCTTGAGGACATCAAAGCCCCAGAATGTTTTTACATTGAAGAGCAATTAAAAGAATTAATGGACATTCCCGTTTTTCACGACGATCAACACGGGACTGCGATCATCTCAGGTGCTGCTTTCCTAAATGCGCTCGAGCTTACGGGAAAAAAAGCGGATCAAGTAAAAATTGTTTTCAATGGCGGTGGTGCCGCCGCTATTTCGTGCGCTAAGCTTTATTTAGAACTTGGAGTGAAGAAAGAAAATCTCATTATGTGTGACTCGAACGGGGTCATTTATGAGGGACGCGAAAAAGGGATGAATAAATACAAAGCTTTCTTTGCGACACAATCCAAATGCCGAACGTTGGCCGAAGCGCTCAAAGGAGCTGATGTTTTTGTTGGAGTATCAGTAGCTGGAGCCGTTACCAAAGAAATGGTAGCTTCAATGGCGAAAAATCCTATCGTGTTTGCGATGGCCAATCCTGATCCTGAAATCAGTTATCCCGACGCTATTTCTGTTCGAAATGACATCATCATGGCCACAGGCCGCTCTGACTTCCCTAACCAAGTAAACAACGTTTTAGGTTTTCCCTTTATTTTCAGAGGGGCTCTTGATGTTCGAGCTACTGCAATCAACGAAGAAATGAAAATCGCTGCAGTTAAAGCCCTAGCAAAATTGGCGAAAGAAGATGTCACAGACCAAGTGATCAAAGCCTACGGCGGCAAGCGTTTCACATTTGGTCCCGAGTACATTATCCCCAAACCTTTCGACTCTCGAGTCCTGTTGTGGGTAACTCCAGCTGTCGCTGAGGCGGCCATGAGATCCGGTGTGGCTCAAACCAAAATTGATCTCGATGAATATCGCGCCTCGCTTGAGAAACGTTTGGGTGTTCGACAAAGTTTCGTGAGATCTATTAAAGATAAAATCACTAAATCTGAAGGGGACTCACCTCAAAATCTTCCAAAAATTGTATTTCCTGAAGGATACAACACAAAAATTCTCCGAGCCTGTGAGATCATCATTCAAGAAGGTATTGCTCAAACTGTCCTCTTAGGAAATGTTCAAAGAATTCAGGAGTCGATTGAAAAGCTGGGACTCGAGGCTGTGAAATCAGCTACGATGATACAACCATCTGCATCAGACAAACGTGAAGCTTATGCCAATGAGTTCTGGCAACTTCGCCAACGTAAAGGGCATACGAGAGAACAATGTTTTTCTCTTATGAAAAATGAGAACTATTTTGGCTCCATGATGGTAAAAAAAGGGGATGCTGACGGACTCTTAAGTGGCGTCACTCAAAGTTATCCAGATACGATTCGACCCTTTTTGCAAACTGTGGGCGCTCGCGAAGGAATGACCATCGCTGGTGTTTATATGATGCTCTTTAAGGACAAGATTCTGTTCTTTGGTGATACAACAGTTAATATTGAACCAACCGCCGAACACCTAGCTGACATTGCGATTTGCTGCGCTGAAGAGGCAAGATTCTTCGATATTGAACCTCGAGTAGCAATGCTTTCTTTCAGTAACTTTGGAAGTAACATTCACCCGCTCTCAAACAAAGTCAGAAAAGCCACCGAGATTGTGAGACAACGCCGTCCGGATATTTTGATCGATGGAGAGATGCAAGCAGATACGGCTGTAAACCCTGAAATCATGGCTGAGACTTTCCCGTTCTGTCAGATCAAAGGCGGAGCCAATGTTCTTATTTTCCCGGACCTTCAATCGGCCAATATTTGCTACAAACTCATGCAACGATTAGCAGGAGTTGAAGCTATCGGACCTATTTTAATCGGTATGAACAAGCCCATTAACGTACTGCAACGCTCAGCTGATGTAGATGAAATTGTGAATATGGCCATCATCACAGTTCTCGAAATTCAAAATATGTTCTACTAAATACCAAAAGGTACGGCGCTGAATTCAAGTTGCCAGCGCGACATTAGTTCCATAGAAGACCTCATAGGGCGTTTTATAGTCAAGACACTTTCTGGGCCGAAAATTGAGACAGTTCTCCA